>Ga0136643_10004017_pt1 | contig 20066 bp, 11 predicted proteins | sample TergutLab28metaG_FD_96883 | JGI IMG/M metagenome (GOLD analysis project Ga0136643, IMG submission 96883) | Labiotermes labralis P1 segment gut microbial communities from Petit-Saut dam, French Guiana - Lab288 P1 (version 3) (version 3) | ecosystem: Host-associated > Arthropoda: Insects >...
ACACACAGTGCTATGCAACATACCATTTGGTGAGTGGAATCATTTTTGGGAATCAATCTGTAAGTAAATAAGAATAAATATCACTACAATTTTATACTGTTCATTCTGTGCATTATGTGATATTAAAACTCTGGTAACACCAACAAATGAACAATTCCATAATTTATGTATTCAAGTTGTAGCTAAACTCTATTATTTAGGTAGAAAACAGAAAGAATACATAAATTATAGAATTGTGCATTTGTTGGTTTTACCAGAGTTTTAATATCACCACAATTTGTTTTACAATAATGAGTCACACTGCATTTCAGAGGTCACTTTGTAGATCTTCTACCTGCTGTTTTGACATCCCAGTTAAAACATGCAACGCAGAAGGCAAATCAGAATCGCAAAAATAATGCTTCGGATTTTCTTATAAATTCGGTACTATGTGCGATCACTGAGCACTGGATGTAACTTGCACAGACTTATGGATCTGCAAGTTCAAAACACATCCAATTAATTACACCATTTTAATTTCCTACAGCCAAAATTTCACATTGTTTTTACACTGTCACAACACACACACATATATATATATATAAGTGTGATTTTTCCTTCAGGTTGTAACTGTGTTCAACCCATGTAAATACATTGCCTCTGAATGCACTTACTGCTTGGGCACTGCTAGTTTGGCATGCCTGGTATACATGTATATTGTATCAGTTAATTTATGTCACTCATCACACTGCTTACAGGTTGCTGAAGACAGTCTCCAATATCATTATAAAAGTTTAGTAATATGACACTTAATGCTTTCCAGAGACAAAGAGCACTTCAAGAAGCTCTGAAATCTTGCCTTGACAGAAAACCAGCAATAAGTGACAAGATTAAACAACTGAAAAATGAAACGAGACTTCCTAAGAGTCCAATTGAAAATTTGCTCACACTACCAAGAAACTTCTCACGACAGAGTTCCCGGTTTGAACTACCACTGGATAGCAGACTGCTCAACAGTATGTAAAATAATACTGTTAAATGTGATATATTCAGAATATGTATAATGAAAAAAATCCAACCCACAGGTCTCTAGCAATCTTGTGCCTTCAAAGGATGTAATGCCCCTTCTGTTCACATTATTCACTAGAAACTGCAGACAGTAAGGTCCCAAAATAAGGCACATGAAATTTTCGTTGTTTCAGCAATGACTCCTTTGCAGTACATAAAGAGTTATGTCTACATTTCAAGTGGTCGCCGGCAATTGTACAATATAGTATTCAACAGGCATAAAGAGGAGTTGGAAGAACGTCAGATTCTGGGCAAGGTACATAAGCATGACTTTATTCAGTGACAACAGCTATAATAACTTGTCACAATGATACTCTCATAACTGATGTAGCACCCAGTGTTTACACTATGAAGTAATTACTGACTGATACCAGTTTTGTTCAGTTGGAAGGGTAAGAGCTCAAGCAAGTAGCACCTAATATTTATGCACAAACATATTAATATATATGGAATGTTAAGAAAGTACTGGGTTTGTCAAATAGTGCATCAAATACTCTACTGAAAACACTGCTTACTGAGGAATATGCTAGTGGTAACTATTTATTTACAGGTCACGAGTAAAGTTGACAGGCAACCAACTTTCTCCAGTGGTTTATCATCAGACTGATGTGTCATTCACGTCAGTCACTTGGGCCAGAGTATTTTCCAGTCAGTTTAGTTTCACACTTGTTTGTTATTGTTGTTCTCACACAAATTTTCGAACATTTTCAAAATATTTCTTACATAGCATATTATATATAACTTCGTTACTGACCTTGGCTTTGGGCTATGATTATATATATACACATATATATAGTTTAATCCATATTTACATATAGATCAATTTCTTTGCCAACTGTAAGAAAATATCTACATTTTTTAAGCTTCTGTATTTTGCAACAGAACAATTTTTACAGTGAAAGGTCATAGTTGCATTGCCAAATCTGACAGTCTGAGACTGCACATTCAATAAATTCACAGCTACAATTCATACATAGATGTCCTTCTCTCTACCAATTAACTGGACAGAGAAATATGTCATGGTGTCAGAGACCTACTTCATATGTTCCAAACACACACATCCTCTGAAATCTTTAAACCTGTTACCATAGCCATGAAGGTATCATATCCAATTAGTAAGGTTATGTATAATGTTCTCTGCTGCAATTCTTAATTCATGACACTACTGTCAAATCAAGTTTTTTTTGTTGTCTTTATTTAGAATGTGGTGGTGGCTCTCGGAGAAGTAATGGGTCGTCCATTAAGTGACGAACGACTTAAACACCTTAAAAATCTGATTGGTTGGGAAGACTCTGATGTCCTTGACTTTCGTACATGGGGTGGTTTATGTGCACTCTGTGAACGTCTTCTAGGACCCCAATTCATCACTTCATTTCCATCAAGGTTAGCTGACCCATGTCATGAGGTGGAAGAAGCTGACTTTGAAACTCTGCCTCAAAGACTGCAAGGACTTCACCCAGATCCTCGACTTGTTAAAATTCTGCATGATATATGGAAACTGTAAACAAGGCTGCCTGTGTACACAGTGTATTGCAAATGAACATGTATATTCATTAAATTCAGTTCTCTGTTTGGATACTTTGTTCCCAGTTTCATAGCACATAAGAAGATACATGAGCAGAAAGTTATAAGCAGCAGTTAACCAGTGAAATATGGGCACGAAATAGTTAAGAACAGCAGCAGTTAGTACCAATTCATTATTAATTTCAGGACTTGTCACGCACAGTACATTAGTAAAGAAACTTGTATGGCAACTATAAATCTCCTGTTGTGGGTTATTTTTATTCATAATTCGTAGTTTCATGACCAAATGAGGGGAGAGGTCTACGTTTTGTGATTTGTAAGGATCTGAGAAGAAAGCCATAGGAAACCTGTCATGTCCAGGAGAGGAATTCATAGTAAAGCAAATAAGCATCAAACACTGATAAATCTAAAAAATCTCTCAATTGCATTTCATTCATATCACTTCTTATTTACATCTGTTAACAGGAAATATAGTGTGTCATACCACATCATTCTTGTTCAGTCACCTTAATTTTTCACTCCTGTAAACTCAACCTGCAGCAAAAATTAGTTAACAATTTTATTCTTGCCCCACTTTGTTGCATGCATTACACAGCAATTACACAACTTCCCCATTGTCCATTTCAATGAAACAGACACCTGTTTCTTGTCCAATAAATACATACACACATAGCTATACATGGTACTATAAACAATACAGTATAAAAACACAATATTACTGCTGTATAGTCTAATACTTATGTGGTGACCAAATGCAGAATAAAGTGCTGCTGGATAACTGCTGCAGTTTCAAAGGCTTCAACTGCAGCGTCACTTTTTTCTAACAGAACACAATCTGGGAATGAAATTTTACATGTGATAAATTCCATTCAATTATATGGCATCACGTACGAATAACTTTACGGTTTGTTCGAAAGCCAGAGATTCATGAAGGTAGTCATGTTAGTGTGAGGTTACATTTCTATAATTAGGTAAACAGAGTAAACAGCAGCAGTTATGTAGCACTATTATAAAACCAATAACAGATTAATTATGTAACATGTTACAAGCACTAAACACACTGAATGAAGAAACAATGGCATAAATGAAACATGACAACAAAAACTTGTTGGAAAATAGGCTTATCAGTGTCGTTATGTAACTAATGGAAACAAATCTTATGGAAAGGGATTATACCCACATTTATAAGTTCAACTAATTAATGCATTACTCAGTACTTCTAAATGAGTAGTTTTCATTTAATATTTAAATAAAGCTCTACTGGAGTTCAGAATGCACACCTCTATAACCTATATTTTGCTTACTTTTCACCAACAGTGAACATCCTGCTTACACATTCACTCCATTGTAGTAATTAAGAGCTTAAATTTGAATACACATTAAGTTACTGAATGTAACACAATCCACCATTTTTTGAAAACATAATTCTACAATACTCAAATGAATTCCCAAATTTCCAGATACACAACTCAATACATAATTTCAGCATTAGGCCAAAAATGACACCAATGGGGCAGATAACTTCAAAATTTTAATTAGATGAATCACAAGTCCTATAAACATCACTGCCAAATCAACATGTATCCTTTACAAGATATGGGACCATTATAACCAGTTCTAGAACTACACACATTCCTAATTCCATCTGATAGTGGCTCTTACCACATCTGTATAATCAATGCAGTAAATACAGAGTGGTCCAAAAATAACTATGCACATATACTAGAAATAATAAAACCACCTCATAGTACTATGGCATATATGACTTGTGGCATCCAAACACCCCTTCCTCAGTGTGTCACTTTGTTACATGTTTGTGACACATACACTAAGAATGATATGGTTTTTGTAGTATTTGTTAACACTGACTTTTGGCTTACTCTGTTCTTTCCCATTTACCTGATTCACACTCCTAGTTTGGTAAATATGGTGCACCTGTCACCTCCATACCTCCTGACCTGCACCAGTGTATTTTCATATGCCCAAGAGTCAAAATTAAATCCAGTTAACTGCTGGAATTATGATGTCTCCTATCCTTTCATTACTTTTGTATGTGTGGAATATGTTAACATACAAGAGATCCAAGTAGCAAGCTTGAGTAACCTACCACTATCATTTGGAATTAATTGTATCTAAACCTTTGATGAGGAACTGTGACTAACCACTTTTAACAAGCCCAGACATGCAAGAAACCCATCCCCTTTCAACACCTAATAAAGGAAACACATTCCATTTCATAAATATTGCATCTGCAAAATGTAAGACAATACACAGTATCAAATGCTAATCACGTATTAATTCTTTACAATATTTGCAAATTTTGAGGTTGTCACAGCATTGTCACTAACGACTGTAATGTAAAGTTCCTCTATATATATTTACAAGGACAGCCTGACAATGGCTTTATTATAAGCGGTAACAAGTAGCTCTACTGTAAAAACAAAAACACTTGTCTTATCAATACGTGTGGACTGAATTACAAGTAATTTTGAACTTCAATTTTGTTTTCTCCTATATGAATATTACTTTGTTTCACACACACATTTTGGTTGAGAAATAAAACTATCTGAAATTAGTCATTACTGAATTACCATCTGGATGTGTGCCAAGGAACACATCAAGCACCTATTTTACTTACCACACCATAACTTTAAGAGATGAAGAGGGCAGCTAGTTTTCTGGCTGTGTGTGTGCAACAGTTAATACAAATTTTGACGTTTTGCTGACCGTGCATCTCAGTATTTAACCAACTTGATGCACAAAATTTGTTTCACAGAAAATTTTATTTCATACCTCTACATGTTTCAAGCACGTGCTCATCATCAGGAGGTCAAAATTGTATTACACAGCCTCTGGTATCATCACACTGAAACAAGTGAGTGGTCTAAAATTACTAAAATATATTTATAGAATTGTATTTTAGTCATTTTAGACAACTCACTTGTTTCAGTGTGATGATACCAGAGGCTGTGTAATACAATTTTGACCTCCTGATGATGAACACATGTGCTTGAAGCATGTAGAGGTATGAAATAAAACTTATTGTGAAACAAATTTTGTGCATCAAGTTGGTTAAATACTGAGTTAATACAAAGTTCACGTTTAAGACTCCTGCATGTATATTTGCCCATTCTTATACAAATATTATACCTTGCCTGTAACTCTTCCTCACATGTGCAGTTTTCTGTGTGCGCTGTACTACTACTGGTAATGTGCACAATAATACGAACACTCATGTGCCACTTGTGGTCTCCCACTTATTATTTACCATCACCACAATATCCTGATTTTGGCAATCACTTCATTCGGTCAGCGGTTACCAAGAAATGCAGGGTCTGTGTCATTTACTGTCACATCAAATTCAAATGTTTCTCTACTCATAACCAATATCATAATACAATTCCCCCAGCATCTATTTAAATAATGTATTTTTTACTTATACTACCAAATATAATTTTTGAAGCTGTCCATGTAGTGCAGGGAAGATTTACATTCTGTCCCTAATGATAAAAGCTGAGGGATGAAGCATGGTGGGGGCCAGGTATTACCCCTCAACACATAAAACGTTTTGGCAGCATTACAAATAAGGAAAGGAGAAGGTATGCTGTGTTCAGATGATACTGAACCAAAACTGCACTTTATTTTACTCTTCAACCACCAAGTTCCCATCAAATTCTTCTTGTCGGACTGCATCAATGTTATTCTGAAGACCCTACTGCTTGATTAATCATAAAATGATATTCCTTAATGGGTAAGATATTGAATTAAAGTATGGTTACAATGAAGAAAACACATATAGTTAAAATAACTGGGAATTCCATTAATAACACATTGAACACAATGTAACTGACAACACAGACTTGCAAACATGTGGTGAAGTACTAATTTCAGTCCAACTAAAAAAGCAGGCTTATCTAACAAGATAACCTTCCATATAAAGTTGCTGGGAGGCAAGGGTAGCTGTCTCTTTTATTAAAGTTGTTCCATTTTGGCACATACTGCAGTTGTTATCTGCAGGATAAATTAAGTGGGAAAAGGATGCAGCCTGATACATTAATGTCACAATGAAATAAAGGATGGGAGTGTGGTACTACCCAGTGGGAAGGTAGTATGGTGCAATATATAAGGCTCATGGTAAGAGTATGCAAGGGAGTGTATAGTACTGCTAGATATATGTACATAGGTAAAGCTGTCCCTCAGCATGCCACAAAGGCATATGGCATAGTGGAGGTATAGTGTGACTCACTTTTTAACCTTGGTACTAGATGAGTGAGTGGTTAGCCACACGTCCCGGTCACTTTACCTCTGGGGAAGGGTCCCCAATACCTACTGAATAGAAGGCTGGGTGGCCCACAGAGGTGGTTTGGAGGCTTTGGAGAAAAGAAATATCTCTTGCCTCCCTCAGGACTTGAATCACAATTCCATGGAGATCCAGCACATAGCCTAGTCACTAAAGTGACAAACTTAACATACATATTTTACACACACGTGCATATGCATGAACACACTATTTTGCAAGAACTGGAATGGTATAATCATCATCTGTAACCATGTGCTGCCATTAATGACATGTTGCTTGTACAGTTTACAAGTCTTCACATTTCTAGCAAGTAGATGTCAAACATGGAGAAGAGAAAGCTAGAGACTTTGCATCTTCAACTATAAACTATAATAAAAAAATTTTAACAAATTTGGACACAAGGCTTTTACACATGTTGGTAACAACAGAAGTGTTCTGGAACACAGCAATTTCAAGATTCATTCCTTCGGAAAAATCTTGACACATGTCCAGAATACCAGTATTACAATTCATGAGACAGACATTAAAGTACAGAGGGGTTTCCCATCTAGGCTTTCAGATAGTTCATTTAAAACACATAAAAAATTAACTACTTTTATTTTAGGCCTGAACCATTTAGCCCATCAGTCTGTCACTGTGCTGCAACCAGCATTAAGAATAGACTGTGTTGTCTTTGGGACTTTTAGTTCCAGTGGCACCACCCAAAGAAAGACAAATTTTCCAGTTCAGTCTTTTATCTTTGGGTTGCAATGTACTTTAGACTTCTTCTGTAAGATGCCAACTTGTTCTAAAAAGTTTCATACTTGTTTTAATAACAATGCATTATTTGTACGTGTTTCCAACATAAAGCTTAATCACGTAAGACAAGAAAAGGCCTGTTTAAAAATGCTGTCATGTACTGATAATGAATGTAGCTTGTGGTCTGTGTGTATCTGGCTTGTCCATATTATATTTCTATTAGCACAATGCATATTGACAATTCCATGGAAAATTATTGTGGTTATGTTGCAACTGAATTGGGAGCACAGAATCTGTACAGAAAGCAATGTGCACACACATTACTTTTTTGCCTGTAAAAACCTCTGCCAAAAATATCCCACCTAAATAGCCTTGATTATGGAGACTACAAGTTAAAAGTCTAAACTCAATGTGCTACCAATATGTACCAAGTGGTACTGCTATCTAGAGGCACAATATGAAATTTCTTTGGCTATGGTGGTCAATGCAGTACTGACTCAGGCACAACTTTCATTTAAATTATTGGTGTCACATTACGCTCCTATTCATAACGACTTACACAGGCAACAACAGAACGGCAAGCACTATTTTTCTACACATGTGGCTATGGTGCAATGGTACTGTCATGAGAGGAACAGTCTATTCTTAATGTAACATAGGCCATACAAGCAAATGCTTTCTCAAGTCTGTCATTCATAACTGTCTGACACAGAAATAATTTCTATGTAACAAACATTTTATTCAACAGAGCAATACCACAACATATTCTGGCCAAATCACTGGGAATACACTATATTCATAGTGGTATGGCATTATATGTTCTATTCAATAACACAGGACTACCACTGTTAGCAATTTAGTATGCCCTGATTTACAGCACTAAACTTTTTTCAATACAAACAGTTTACATCTGACACCACCACCACCATCAACTTCCTAACAGATGAGAAACAAGTGCAATCATATCTATATACCTCAGCAGAGGTACCATCACAGTTTGCTAGGTTCATGTAAACAGGGGGTAAAGTCAACTTGATGGTCACCTCCTTACATTGCAAGTGGTTCAATTTAAATAAAAATAATCTGCATACATGAAGTGAAAGTGATAAGTGCTGTGAAGAAAAGCTCCATAGTAAAACAGAATTTCTAACTACAACATTAAACCCTCAGCTTTAGAATGTGTGCAGTGTAATGACTGCCCAGAAATCACTGCATATGATGCCTTATTCATTAGTACCTTTTCTGATAGAAAAATAAGCAGATATCTACAGAATACTATCACATAAACTTATGCATTAAGTTGTAGTCTAACAGTGAAATTTTCTTTCCTTCAAACCATAAGGTATACAAAATAACATATTTCTGACAGACGTGAGTGCTGGATGCCATAAAACAGAGAAAAAAAAATTATGAAATGGCAAATGAGTTAAATAGCATTGTGGCTCAATTAATGTGTCCTCCACTAGGAAATAATGTTTCTGAGTTACCAGCTACTGTATTCAAACAGAATTACTGACAGGTGGCTTGTAATGTTGTGAAAAGCACAGAAACTAACTCAGGTTGGTAGAACGCAAAATACCGAAAAACAAAAGGTCTAATCAATACACTACTCATAACAGATACAATGGAATCCCCTTAGTATGATTTTCTCCAGGACCAAAAGAACAATTCTTTTTATGCTGGGACCATTTCATAATAGACTGCATGTCACACCAATTAGCATCACAAAATTTAATGAGATGTCTTTTACTGCAATGGACACATCAGTCATTCACATAAACTGGCAACTTAAGTAAAACACAGATACCTACTGCCTTATTTCTTGAAACTGTTACTGAGAATGAATTCAGCAGAATATTCTCACACTGCCAGTTGTGCCAGGCGGTTCAAGTTAACTACTGTTTCAGAACTTAACACCATCCCCATGATCATAATTTTGATGTGACTCATCATCCAGCCTGCCCACAATACACACCTGCACAATACAACTTGTGGTTGCATGCAAATCAGTGGGTTATTAGGTCAATTATGATAGAATACAGCAACAACTGTGTCAACTGTATGGTGGAGGCAATTCAGACACATTTACACCCCAGCACCTTCAAGACAAATGGGGGTTTACACAGCAGAGCCTGGCATTCTGACTAACAGGCTGCAAGAGATGACGAGTTGTCCAATTGGAATTGAGCCCAAGCACATCTTCAGACTCCACTCAGTAACCCCACTGGCTTGTGTCCAACCATGAGCTCCAGCACTACACGTGTATATAATGTGGGACAGTTAGGTGTTGATTCATATAAATACACATTCTTCAGCCACGACAGAACTAAGAGATATAACCATTGTCCAAGGCAAGTGTACATACTTGTATAATGAGTCACCATGCAATGAAATCTGGCCCCTCACTATGCACTTCAATATGAACAAATCATCTTCGAAGCGCAAGCCTTCTTACATCATCCAACCAATGTTATCTATACTGTGTGGTCTCCTGGTTAATACATCACTGCAATCTTGTCAATCAGACATAGCTACTACCATGTCACAGTACAAGCACTTCCCTGTCATAATTTTTTAACAAACTTTGTACATACCTTGTGCGTTTCATGCGTCTATGTGCTGGTATGCACGTGTTCTAGTTGGCAGTCTGTGTCACCTATTGTAATTATGATCCTCAGATACATTATTAATCCATAACAATGGCCCATATACTAGAACAACTGTTTAACACCAACATGATCGAAGCCAATGCAGTAGTGAAGTCAAGAACATAAATGATGAGACTACATACTACTGATGATAACATCCGGATTAGGTACGCAAATAAAACATCCTAAAAAGATACACTTGTTTAAACATATAATGGGGAGCCATATTTAATTGAGTGAGTGCTGACTGATCTATCTTCCACATACATAAATTAATAGGTACCAGTGTTACAGCATTTTTGTCAACAGGTCAGTTGATGTGGGGCCACTGCATACTCAAGATACCTAATATTTTTAAGATGCAACTTACTATTTGCTGGCTTCTCAAAGCAGAGGCCTCATTGTTCCAGAATACTGCACATGAGATTTATGGCAGACAAAGTGACAAGATTTTCTCTAGGTATTTCAATTTTCCTGTCTATATTATCCCACTGATGCTCCATACTCACATTTCATGTATCTGCCACCAATTCTCTATAATCTTATTAACTGAAAGTGAAACACTTAAAAAAAGGAACATTATCTAATGAAACAGTTGTCCAGATGCTCAGGATTTTCTAGATAAGCTTGGGATGGTACTAAAGTGCATGACATTCCTTTTAAGCAAATGGGCCTAACAATTCAGTGACATAATTTGTAAACAAATGTTACAGACTTAACAACTAAAATCCAAGCACTAACTGCTACCACAATCTGTATCCTCCATCCCATCCCCTATCCTCACTTACCTGACTGGGCTCTGTCATGGGTTTACCTTACAAAATATCACTAACTCCACAGGCTTATCTTATGATTTTCAACAACGAATCTTTCTCAGAGCTGCTGTAAAATTTCCTTGTAATAAATAGGTGTCTTCCTATTTAAAAGTACTACACAACTGTACAATATGAAAGTAAGGGAGGGACTACAAATTACAAAAAGTTCTCACAATAAAATACTAAAGAAGGTCCACTGTTCCATCACTTTCACTGTAGGTGGATGAATATAAATTTTCTTAAGCATACATGTACAGGGAGCAGACCTGCACACAAAAAACTGTATGATGTATTCCACTGAAAATCATGACAAAAAGCCTAGTAACATTTTTTTTAATCACTTTCGTGTTAGTGCTATAACTCAGTCTATCTCCTGCTACATTCATCTTTTACCCTCTCCCTGTTTTCTTTCCACCCATTCCCCCTCATCTTCAGTTCTTGTACCCACTCCAACCTTTTCCCCTTCAATTTAAACTCCATTCATCCTCTTTTTGCACAGGAGGAAAGACAACGGAGATGGGGGAATAAAAAGATGAAAGCAGGTAGTGAAAAGGAGGTCAGATGGAAAAAGGGCAAGTGAAGCAAATGGTGAGAGAAGTACAATGTGTGAGGGCAGAAATTAGGAAGTGGAGGTACAGAAAGTGGGCAGGAGACAACACTGGGCATACAGCCAAATAAAGCCAGTAATAAAAATCTAAGAGTTTTTTTTGTCAACATTATCAATGAGGAATGACCAACCAGTATATACAATCTCCTTTATACAGTAAGGAATAGAAATAAATTTCATATCCAATAAGTAACTAAGAGTAACGACTGGCTTCACTTCTAACAGCATTCACTTAATCAGATAATGACAGTACAGCAGGCATGCAGCTGACAAAACATTTCCCTTACACACAAGGTCACACAAAGCACTGACACTGCGGAAGAACATTTTGATCTTTCTAAAAACAATACTGTTAGTCTTAATAAGATTGCACTATACAGAATTTGTTTGAAAGCAAACTCAGTTCAGAATATTACAATATAAAAGAAAATGCATGACATCCAACAGATTATACATATAACTTCTACTTTCTGTGTCTGGGAAAATTTTATTTTCTACACATCCTGTTTGAACTTAGGTCCTTTTGTTTACTTTTTCACAGTGGAAACACTAATAAATTAAAGTGATGTAGAGTGGTTTAAGAAGTGCTGCCTACTGGATCCACTGTAATGTGTATGGTGTGTGAGGAGCTAGAATTGTAATAACAACATAACACAAAGTTATGCCTTTTGGCAAAAAATGAAAGTTTCCTTTTTGTTTAGCAATTTTCAATTACACAGCACAGCACATCCAGTAAGCCAGCCTCAAAGAGAGCATCTACCTCGGTACTAGCAATGTTTGATACAAACTACTTACGTCTGTTCTTCATGATCAAACGTGTAATACAGCAAGTTCTACTGTTATACAGTGGACTCTATGATCCTGAAAAACAGCTGCAATGAGAATCATTCACAATTACTTAATGCTTTCACCTGACAAACCAAATCGTTCCACAAAGACTACCAGTCACCTGGACTGTGAAATCAATGGGTGAACCAACATGGCTACAAATATGCATACAAAAGTAATTATCATAATTCCTACTCTGTCACTTGATTACAGGCCAGATTTCCATAGGATCCTGTTTTAACCCTTTAAACGCTGAGTTAAATCCCATTTGCCCTTTGCTAGCATTATTTGGAGCTCACCATATTCTCCACGTTAGCAGGTAAAGGGTTAACTACGCATTATACTGCTCACATGAATACTGAAATATTATTTGACAATAAATTATATTGACAGTACTATATAGTATGGTGTAAAATAAAGCACAATTAAACTCACGTGAAAAAGGTTGAAGAATTATTGGCTATATTACAATGTACAAAAGTTTAAATTTTAGACATGTTCCAAGATTAATTTCATTTAGTAACCAAAAATAGTTATTCAGTTCAAACAAATTCAAGTTACACCTTGCCTATAATAAGATCTTGTACCTCATGAAGAAATTTTTCACAAAACCCTACAACATTTACATCATGGGGAGGGGGAAAATACCTAGCTGACTGAGAAATCTGTGGCATACCAATAAGTTTACATAATGCCAAAATGTGTATCAATGCCTCACTTTATTTACTCCCTTAAAGCAAAATACCCAGTACAGTATATCCAGTGGAGGATAAAGGAAGGAAGTGCATGATAGAAACTTCATGACATTAGGGAAACAGCCGTCAGGAATGGATATACAGCAAAATCTGTTAATCCAACTTGCACAGGACCAGAAAGGCACTGAATTATTGAATATTCTGGTTTATCAGATGAAACCTACACTGACCTAAGTTATTACAAGTAATTTTTTGTTACTGCTCCTATACAGGGCTGTACAACAAATCAGAGGAGTATTCTACTTGGACATCTCCTTCATCTGCTGGTTCAGAGGTCATCTGGGTCCACATCTGTTTTTTCTGGAGCTTTGTAGTCCAAGAAGTTGATGAAGGACACAACGGGTCAGAAGATACAACAACAGTTGATGTACATACTTCTGGAAGCCTTTTTGAAAATGTCCCTGAGATATATTTGTTTCATTGATCAGGCTTTCCTCTGGTAAACAGCAAAAACTTCCAGTCTGGGGACTACTCTCCTCAAGTGCCAGATTATCAGGATTTCTTAATTTTCATATGTTGTATTGTAAGAATTTTGTTGTAGATGGAAATGCCTCAAGATCATGTCCATTGACAGGTTTTGGTAATGGGGGGTGGCATTTAAAGTAGTAATATACAGCCACACCCACCTCATCTGTCTCACGTTAGTAGTTTGATAGTTTCACTGTCATATATGACACAAAATTAATTCAGTGATATATTTCTAAATTATTCTAACAATGTAACAAAATGTTAAGCTTGGTATGTGGAAACGGGAATATGTAACTAAACACAGTGCAGAAACCTAATGTGAATTATAGTTCACTCTACAAATGCTTTGACAACTGGTATTAGTCCTTCCCATGTTATAATATATTCTGCAATCAAGAAGGAAAGCTCTCAACTCATCAATAATAAAGGATCTTATTGCGTGGCATAACTCGAATTTCTGAATTCATCAACCTTTAGAGACATTTTTGTATGCACTATTTATGTCCTGAACTGAGTAAGATTATGAAGCCTTGATAATGAGGATGCCCTGGCCCACTAGGGGCTGTTGTGCCATGGGGGGGGAGTTCTGAAAATGGTGACTGCCAGAACAAACAAGAAAGTCTCATCCATTTGCACTACCAGTATTACATGACACTGAACTCAGTTCATGTAGTTGCTGAAAATGTACAACTGTTGCAGGAAATCAAATGAACTCATTGCTGGTGTGATTAATTCGTAACTCTTGTTACAACAGACCTCATTTAAATTTTAACCTAAACTGTATGTGTACACAATAGATCCATTACAGCCAATTTCTAAATAGAAATGAACAGACACAGATTGGAACACTGCATTCGGCCACACATTCCAGTTAACTGTGTGTCATTACTGGTATTTTGTGTTGATTTAATATATGAATGATATTCAAACACACATAACCAGCATAATGCAATATGTAGGAATAAAGTGTACTGCTGATCATCATAATTTATCAAACCTGAAAAGCCTTCTTTATATCAAAAATCTCAACAATGAATGAGTTCCGTAAAAAATATATATTTCAATCCCTACTTGCAATTTATGACATTCAGGTTTATGGAGTTTTAAAATACATTTCTATACACCGCCAAAGCACAAACTGTATATCTCTGTGTTACATTCATTTTAACTGTATTAATAATAAACAATATGTTGTAAATAATTAACCTCAAACTTATTACAGTGCTATCAATATACCACTACCTATCTCCCAAGGTAATACATGCATATGATTTTAAGACCTTCTTAATCCTATACAGGTAATTCTATTAATATACAAAATGTGACTTTTCTAATTTATTCTAACAATCTCCATTCAGCGTTCTCCTGTTTTCAGTACTGTAACTGCAGCATTTACATTCTGGAAAAAGTCAAATCTGTTACACTCAATGAAGCTGACGGCCTTTCCACATCCGTGATTTATAAACACCATACAATCCTGTACATCTAACTTCGGCAGTTCAGGGTTGAGATGGACACCAGACAACAGTTCACCCATCAAGGAAATCCAAAACAAACCCAATATACTCACCAAAAATTTTCCATCTCCTCTCAAACGAAATAATTTCAAAAATAATGCTTAAATCTAAGTCCTAATAATTACAAACTTATTCTGCATATGAGACCTTACAATTAGAGCAAAGTAGTGTATTGACACTGAAACAATTTCTTTTCTCGTGGCTAAATATTGTCTGCAACAGAGTCCAAGGAAGTGATACTACATATTGTGAAAATAAATAAATAAAAAACATATATCTGCATTTTACATTTCTCTTAGGCTGACCACAGCTAGTCATTTTGATGTGACAATGGCATTCAAACCCACATAGAGCTGTGAGTAGCAAAATGCAACACAGATTAAGTAACTGCAGATTCAACTGCTTGCACTGTTTAATCTGTCACTACTGACATTTTTTCTATGAACATATTTCAATCATACTTTGAACAGAAGCTGTTTTCATACAACACCACAAATACAATGCAAAATATTTATATCTAAAACATAAAATTCAATATTACCTACAATGAACAAATAACAATTCTTTCATGTGCACCATACCTAAAAATACACAAATTAAGATAACGTTTATTTTATAAAATCAAAATGATGGTATTCTTTTGGGTTTCTGCCCCACATAGTGGTTGAATATTCTGACATTTCAGAGAAGGCAATATGTTCTTCTAAAACACTGGATTATCTTACCACTTATGTGGCTCACTAACCTAAAAGAAAAATAATTTCATCAGCAACCACCATAAAAACCTGAATACTTACATTTTACACAACCTTAAATTAGAACTTAAGATGTCAGTATCGCAACTTTAGATCACAATTTCAGTAATGTTTCATGTATGAAATGCATGACATGTTTCACACTATACTTTCACTATAGTAACTGTGTAGCATACATTCACCATTCACAACTCCAACACAGTTAAATTCACAACTGTTTTAAACATTGGCATTGTTTCAAACAGAAATGCAAATAAAAACAAATTATAAAATAGGCCAAAAAATTCATTTGCATAGCATATACAGCAGGTAGAATAAACATACTAATGGCCACTATTGCTCTCCTAAGACCTCAGAAAGCATTTAAAATGTCATGTTAGAACGGTGAAAAGGATTACACAGACACCTAACCACATTCCACATGTGAAGAACATGACAGTATTGTCAATCACTGTTATCATAAATTACAAACCTGCACTGCAGAACTCAAGGATATTAAAACATGTTTTTGTTCTTAGATTTTTGCAGCCTGTGTTTTATGTACAAATGCTGGGTTTAGGTTTAGCCATGTCTTACACTGAAGCTGTTCAAATATTGGTGCACCCTGAAATCAACATATTCAGGGAAAATGAGCAGCAGGTGTGGAACAGCATATACAACTCTCACAGTGGCAATAATGGTTGGACTGCAGACAGCAGTGCTATCCAGTGGGAAGGGGTCATATGGATAAGAATTTGTAGAAGAGACATGTAGCCAGACTTTGCTCAGTTTGTACCCGTCACCACTGCTGAAGATGAACAGAAGTTCTGAATGTCTTGATGACTTCTGTCATGGTGCACACACAGTATATGCACATGTCAGCTACAGTCAATGAAATCAAGGCAGTATCTGGCTGAAACTATTATTGGTCCTAAGGTCTGGTGTCTTGATGCCAGCCATTTGGCTAAAGCCCAGAGACCGACATTACACGTTACAGATTAAAATATCTTTTAACATTAAGATATGAACAGAAATAGGGAAAATCCTATACAAAATAATGTACTTAATAGATGGCATGTTTTGTTCTGTACATGTTATGTAAACTATTCTGACACATCTTCTAACATGTAAAAACAAAAAGTTTAGATGATACACAATAGATCTATCTAGGCCCGTATCATTCAGTCTCTGTGGTCTCTGTCTGTTATGCTGCTGGGGACAAATAATAACACTTGGTACTGCTGTTTTCTATCATATAAAAACCATAATATAAACACAAACAATTAATTCTTAACAATGTTTTACAGAGCAAAGTACTGAAACAATATGTGGCAAGAGAATGTGACATTTGCTTCCAAAAAATGGAATTAAATGTGACTGGCATCTGACAGCAGTAGGCCACAGCATCAAGATCAACAGACAAAACACATTTTGTGACAAAATACAAATGAGAAAACACAGGATTCTCTTCTATGAGCAATCGTCAGTACTACCATTACAATAATGTTGTACAGTGTGACACATCTCAGTTGAGAAGTTTGTATTTAAAAGAAAAAGAATCAGAACTTTCCAAAAAAAATTCTGAGTTATTTTAAATAAATAACTGTGCAATAATTTCCCACAATAATAATAATAATAATAATAATAACAACAATCACAAACAAGCAAGAAAATGAGTAAGAAAGGAAGAGAATTTTGATTTCTTTTTACATAACTACAAAGGCATACAACACATAAAACAAATTATTTTACAAAAAAATAACACACATTCACTCGAAGTTTCAACTATATAAAATTTCACCCAACTTAAATCTGTTTTAATTTCTCACCTGATGTGTGCCAGAGCACAAAGAAAGGTATTATTATCAGACACAAAGCGCTGTATAAAAAGGGATTCATTTACATGTTCACTGTGTACACACGTTAACATTTCTGCCCTTCTGATTCTGCATTGCAAACTTCCTGAATTTATATGAATAATTAAAACACTGCAACTTCCACCATGAAACACAAAATACTTTCAAAAAATCTGCATCCAATGTCCAGAAAATAAATACCAGGAACCTGGGATAAAAAGTACTTTTTCACACAGTGTATGGGCATTAAAAAGAAGCGAGCATTCAGCATTTCTTCAACACAAATGATGCTGTTAAACATGAATTTACTCCATTATGTACAATAAATCTGAGAATGCATTCATACTCCCTATATCACAACATACACATACAAATTTTTCACACTTCAATACAGCAGAACCACAGACATGCTGTACATATTAAAAACACCCACTCACACACACGCCATGTACATACAGGCTCATAGACTTCCCTGCTGGGAAATGGAGGAGAGAGGAGAAATACAACATCAGATTGCAGCACATCCTTCACAACATCAGATTGCAGCACATCCTTTCTATTTTAACTTATTATTCTGGATGACATTCCAACTTGTTCTACACACTTAAATCACACACAGACCTTAGGTTGTTAGATTTCCACTTATTATTAAAGGGCAGAAGGATCTAGAAGAATGAGAGTTCAAACCTTTATTTGTGTAGTTGCTATCTAAATACACAAATGATGGTGGTGTGCACTGCATCATCATTCTGGGAGGATGAAACTCCATGTACTAAAACAGGCCATACCACATGTGGAACTTCAAAGGGAGGGTAAATGCGATATATAGATAGCAACAAATATGGGAGGATTTACCATTAGTGCTTGGTGCTTTCATACTTGCACCCTATGATTACCTTCACCTCTCCTTGAGACCAGCCAGAGGCTGGCACAACAGGATGAAGGAAAGGGCATGTGGATTCCATGGTCACCTCATGACTTAAGCCCCACATGGGGGCGTGGCGAGGCAATACTGGATTGGAATAGTTACTGATGCTGCCATCACAGCAGCACAAGGTATTCTGGCTGTCACTAATTGCCATTGGTGTTCCTGGCTGCGATGAAGGGATTCCTGTTGTTCCCATCCCTTTCGGTGCCATAAATCTTGCCTGCTTTCTTTGCCATACTACCTAGAAGCTCCAGTGAGCACTTATGAGCAGAGCGGAGAGACAGCGCCCATTCTTTTAGCCCAATTTCATCCTGAACAACAAAAAGAAAAACAAGTGTTAACCATTTAAATGCCGAGTTAAATCCCATCTGTCATTTGCTGGCATTATTAGGAGCTCACCATATTCTCCACGTTAGCAGGTTAAAGGTTAAGAAGACATTTTTCACTAGCATGTAATTTTCATTAGTACAAGAAACGAATACATTATGGGCAGGATGTATGTATACTTCAGTCGGTCTTTCATCTCCAAAAAATAATGGACAATACTGTGAAAACTGGTACAGTAAAATGTCGCTGTAACGAACGCCAGTATAATGAAATGTTCAGAATTGTGAAATTATTTTTAGGCCACTTCCCTTTTCCCTATTTAATGTGTGTTAAAACTTTTCATTTTAACGAATTTAGAACTTTCAGTATAATGAATTAAAATTTCGCCTTTTGTATATGTTTAACTTTATTTTTTTTAAATATAATTGCAATTCATCCTGTTTTATAACATAAATATTTTTACATTATTTTATTATTCAGACGATATGGTAACCATTTTCCATACATGTACACGATTGTTCGAGCAGGATATCGATTTGAAAGTAACCAATAAGCTTTGCGCATCTTCCAATGCAAGAAGTCACGCTATTGGCTGAGTAGGATCGCAAAGTTTACAATCAACAAGTGAACGTTACAATTTCGTATCTCTAACTTACTACCCTATTTCATTTATTCACGTTTCATCACGCGTTGATTGTTTGTCATTCATTCGTAAAGCAACGTGTATATTAGTGTGCCTGTTAACTTTATACCATCGCCAATATGGATAAAAAGAAGCGACAGCTTTTTTCTTTAAAAGAAAAACATGAAATACTTCTGGAAGTGGAGAAAGGAGGAAGGAAAGGAGGGACAGCGAAGAAGTATGGCATCAGCCCTTCAACACTATCTACTTTTCTAAAACAGAAAAGTAAGGTAGAACAGAATATTGATGCTGATGCCCTTGGCCCACAGCGAAAGAAGATGAGGACAGCAGA
>Ga0136643_10004020_pt1 | contig 20063 bp, 12 predicted proteins | sample TergutLab28metaG_FD_96883 | JGI IMG/M metagenome (GOLD analysis project Ga0136643, IMG submission 96883) | Labiotermes labralis P1 segment gut microbial communities from Petit-Saut dam, French Guiana - Lab288 P1 (version 3) (version 3) | ecosystem: Host-associated > Arthropoda: Insects >...
ATAGAATTTTGATTTGTTAAAGTTGTTCCCAAATGTTTAAACTCTTCCACCCTCTCGAAGGTACTATTATCAATCCTCACACTGTGAATTCGTCCTGCATTCTGATCTCGAGACATGACCATGTACTTAGTTTTATCCGCACTTACTTCCAGTCCAATCTCCATAGTAGCAGCTACTAAAGCTTCTGCATTTTCCTTTACAGTATGTATGCTTCCTCCCAGTATACTAACATCATCGGCATAAGCCAGCAGCTGATGTGTACCATTTAGTTTCAAGCCATCCCTGTTTACCTGAACCCTCCTAACTGCGTACTCCAAAGCAAAGTTAAAAAGCATTGGTGATAGAGCGTCTCCTTGTTTCAAACCATTCCTAATAGCGAACCTGTCAGAGGAATACATAGCCGCACAAATACAGCAGACTGCTGTTCTACCGAGATAACAGGAATCCTTGAATTATTTGGAACACGAAATGTGTGGGCTGGAACACACAGCAGCACTCACGATTTATGCATTTCCAGCAAAAGAATAAAAGGAACAGATGAAATGTTCCCCTTCCCTGATCTGAAGTTTCCTGTGAAGCTCGAGATTTCCGTTTCCGCGATCGGGAGTTCGAAGCTCACCAACAGCACGGAACCACGGATCCAGTTTTCACAAAACACTCCAGTATCACATTTCCAGCCTACCACACAATTTTCGCCTGACATAATACCAAAGCATAAAACCGATTCCAATGTTCTAATCCGTTCAAGCTGTTAAAACACGCAGGTATCGTGCATATTCAACGTCAACTGTCCCCAAAACACACATCTGTTTAAAATCATGTTAACTAATTCTATGATGACTTTCAGGTATGAATGCAACTAATGAAGCCTACTTCCCTGCTACACATTAACTGTTACTGTGGTTATTGCTGTTACAATAATAATATTTATTATAACAGCAATTACAATAATGCAACAATAATTATTATTATTTGTATTGTCTAAAATCATTACTTAAGCACACTTGCTGTATGCATTAAATTTGTCAAAATACTGGGTATAATTTCAGATCCGCATAGCTGACAAGCCGGTAATTGCTATTTTCCAAGCAATGTTTCATATACTTACACCCAGTCCAATCCAAATGGGATTTGTGGTGTATAAAATAGCCCAGCAGAGGCTTTCTCCCGAGTTCTTCTATTTTCCCACCAGTATCATCCCACCAATTGTCCATAGTCACATTTTATTCACCAACTGACAGCGTCGTCACATAAAACAAAAGTTTTCATATTCAGTACACAGTTACGTATGATATACACCCATATACAGATTAGTCATACTTATTGCCATCAAACGGAAGGCAGGGAATACTTTCGCACTGCCACAATGTTGTCACTGCAAACTGTATGGAGATAGAACACAAACGCACCATACGCTTATCATCGTCAATATTATCGTCGTCATCATCATCATCATCATTATCCGTCACGAGTTAGGCTGGTTCTACTTTCAATTCTTCCAAAATTTCTTCATTCCTTTTATGGTAAAAAAGGGTGTAGCCATCCGTTCTTCTGAAAAATTCCGTCTCGACTCTTACCAATCGTTTTTATCCTTTTTCTAAGGGTCCAAATTTCGCTTCCATATTACAATAATGAGGGAGATAGAGTGCATTAAATACTTTTATTCTTGAAAAATTCTGGACCAAAGTTAGTTTAAAAGTGCTGCATAAAATTCCAAGTACTTGAGCAAACTTTGCTAGATTTTGTTGAATACCTTTTCCATTTTCATAGGAAAATTCACACACTATGTAGACCTAAATGACTAACTGGTTAACTAAGTGACTGAATGACTAACTACGATCATGGAGCAGAATCCCACCTGAGAATACAAAGTTGTTCAGTTATTCAAGAAAGTGCCCACATTTAATGTTACACGACGCTCCAATACCGCGTTCACAACAGCCCACCTCCGGTCCCTATATTGAGCAGATGCATCCACCAGTCCATTACTTCCGACCCTATTTTTGTAAAATCGATTTAATATCCTCCCATCTAAGCCTTGGTCTCGCGCGGGCACACTTCCATACTTAAATTTAAGCATCTCTTCTCTTCCATGCATTCCACATGTTTCTCTCTCACAACTGTACGTCAACCACTACAAATATCGCGGCTATGTCAAACTCTAGAGAACACAAGCCTTTGTGACAATACTTACACAACGGGTTCTGCACACACACAGACACACATAACCGAGAGCGCAACCCGATAAGAGAATCTACAAACCCGCTCATACAATCTGCACAAAAAAAACTGTATTAAATTGTACACTCGTGCTCAGGAAAGGGACAGGTGGTGGGCTCTTCTGAACACGGTGGAGATCTTAGGTTTGCAGAAATTAGGTGAATTTCTTGACTATGTGAGAAACTATCAGCTTCTCACGAAGAACTCTGTTCCATGGAGTTACTTAAATATTAAGCAATCCCTGTACAGCCCTGGACAGGCCCCAAGGATTCCAGGAGGTTGAGGCTCCCAGATTTCAAGACAATCGGCACATGAAGGTGGTAAGGTTGTCAGCCCTACGCACCGGCAGCCTTTTTTTTTCCGGGAAATATTGCTGGCAATCAATTCGATTAGAGGCTGAGTCGACCCCAGGGACATAGTGCGGCCGGAAGGATTATGTGAATGAAAAATTCCAATGATACCATCGGGAATCGAATCCGCGGCCTTCCGGCTTGTAGCGCAGTGCCTCAACCAACTGTGCGACCGCGTGGCCCTGTGGAGTTAGTTCGATATTATGTACTCATAAAATAACACTGCATGTTGCATCAGGTGTTGGAAATGACGTCCTCCAGCTCCCCCGACACTATTGAACACTGTTCGAAATCCCTGTCTAACAAAACTTTACAGTGTTGTACATAACCGTGTCTTTATTCTTGAACCTTATAAAATAAATAAACAAATACACTACGTTAGGGAAAACCCCTAACTGTCTGTATTATATTAGAGTTCCGACATGCTTCGGCCCTAAAGGACCATTATCAAGGCGTTACTAAACCGCAAAAAGAAGTTTACATAAATTCGTAAATGTGTATGCATAATTGTATGTAGCTTTATGAATTTACGTACAGTCCCTTTTACGACTGTAGTGACACCTTCACAGTGGCTCTTCCTGGCCGGAACCTGTCTGAGCCTTAAAATCATATAGACAATCAGGGGTTTCACGAATACAGTGCCGACACTGTCAGCCTGATTTACTTAACTTAATCTTGAGTATGACTGGGTGTGTGTGTGTGTGGATTGCTTTCATATGTGTCGTCTTTCAAACTTCCCCAGAGATAACAAACACATAGGGTTAGATAGTGCGAATAAGCAGGAACAAACGATGACAAATCGTACGGTCCCACAAAACGATCTGTATGACATCCATTGAACTGCACGCTGTGTGGACTGCTGTAACACCTTGCTGGAAGAAATCCAAGTCACTATCCTCATAACTCAGATTTTCAAAAGAAGATCACACTAACAGCACACCATACAAATTTTAATACCATCTAACGTACAGTTCATATTAATTCGGTATATCCGCTAACCACTATCTGTTATGAGTATTATCGTGACGGTTCAAGTGAACACATGGCTCACCTATAAGTTAACAAAGGATCGACTTCACCTGTAACACAAAGCTCCATAACACCAGTTACAAAACCGTACCCTCGCAGCACGGCCTGCCTCCTAGAGATTTTGCACAACTGAAAGTCTGTGCAGTTTCAAAGGAAGGAATTTTGTGATTGCCTATACAGATGGCTTTGAAACACTGCCTTCCTGCGATAAACGTCTTACATATTTCATGGAGAGGCTTTAATCGCGCTAGTATAATATCTAGTGTTCCTTCGAACGGAAAACGTCAAGTTTTCTGTCGCTTCTTCAAATACAAGGAACTTCATGTTCGAAAGTTGTTCACCAGTCCGTGTACTGATATCAAAGAAACTGAGACAGCGGGAAACCGTCGATTATATATGCTACATTTTCTTGTAAAGTCTTTTCCTTCTATTAGACTACACAAAAAAAATCCCCTGTATTACACCGTATTACGTATTCACGAACAAAGAAGAAATTACACCAGAATAAAAGCATCTGTCTTGCACTGTACATATATTCATGGAACACCAATTCACGTCTGCAAATGAAACTCGATTGTATGAACACAAGAAAATGAAGCAATATAGGTGAACTGACCGTCCCGCGATACAACCTGGCGGTCTATAATTAATGTTGCGCCCCACCAGGGTGCCGCATGTTTGGGTTCAGCTTTCAACCGAATTCGCTGCAGTTGTCTTGAAAATGGGAAAGTAGGTTTTATAACTTCTTTCTCACCATTCCCTCTCCGTAAGGAAAACTACGCTCAAATACAAATTCCTTCAGTGTTTACGCAGCCACAGAATGCCTTCAACTCTGAAGATGACAAACCGTTTCTCCGAAACGTCGGTCCTTTTATAGCACACTGCATGACGTCACAGAACAAAGACGACAATATTCAATTTTCGTTCCAACAGCTACAATCATACCGAATTTCAGAAATCTACATCTACGGTATCTTGGTCGGTGACGGCAGGTGTCGATTCGAAAGGTTCACTCACTTACCGCAAGACTGTCGTCTAATTTCCGCTGCCATTGGTCCGAACGGTCGATAAGGGCGTTCCATTTCTCGGACAGCTTGTTCACCTCCCTGCGGATACTTCGGGTGAGTTCCCTAGCCTGTTCCTCCGCGCTCCGGTACCCTCGTGAGTCTCCTTCCACTTCCCTGCCCGCTGAAACAATATCAAACGTCAATAAATATCCAAACAAACAAAAGAACACAGGCTGAAGTTGTTGAGTTGAGTACAGTACGTGAGGCTACGGAAGGGGATGAAGACCTAACAGAGGGCTGGAGAAAACTGCCTAATTGGGAGCTTCACAATTTTCACTTCTCGCCGAATATTAGGGTAATGAAATCAAGAAGGGTAAGGTTGGCGAAACATACGATATACGTGAAAAAATGCAGGAAAGAGAAATCTTGGAGGACCCAACCGCAGATCGGTTAATACAATGGACCTTACCGAGAAGAATAAGAGGGATTGGATTTATCTGGCTCAGGTCAGGACACGATGGCTGTTTCTTGTGAATGTGGTAACACATATTTAGGATCCATAAAATGAGAATAGTTACTCGATTAGTTAAGAAACTATCAGCTTTCTAAGAAGGATTCTCCTCCACGTGGTTAAATACACAAAAGGGGTTAATATAAGAGCTGAAACACGTTCCAACGTATGAAGGTTACAGTCTTCCGTGATGGCACGTACCTATCTACCTCCAATATGCATCTTCCCTCTGTGCGCCACGAGAGCACAGAGTAGGATCAGATGCACAGCCCCACCAAGTCTTAACCTCGGCACTAAATGGAGGTGAGAGGTTAACTTGCCGCTTCACTCTCGGGCAAGGAACCCGGTACCCACTAAACAGGAGGCTGGGTTAGTTCCAGAGCCGGTCTCGACGCTTTCAAAAAAGAGAAAAATCCTTTAACCGTGTCGGAAATCGAACCCTAGATCGGCCAGCCTATAGCCTGTTCACTACAATGAGCTACCGGTGAACAGTGTATCTAAATCCGCAGTGACCTTAAAGAAAAGGAACATCGGTCATTCGTCAGGATTGAAGGTATTGCGTAGTCCCTCGAGGCAAGAACGCCGGAAAATATCCGACTTTGGCTCTGACGGCTTCCTTCCATATCTTTTCCAATTCATAATTCCCCAACTATACTATACTCAAGGCTACACGAAGTACGTATTTACCATTGATATCGGCCGATGGATTTGGAAGCAATGTAGCAATGAAATGTCACGAGACTTGAGCCAACGAATCAATTCAGTTTCAGCGGTAGCAGAGTAGTGACAGCAGTTGTATTGCGATATTACAAACGGTAAAACAATCAGGCTTTGAGGGTCCCAGTACGATGAATCACATCAAGGTGGTACGTCTGTTAGCCCTACGCACCAGCTGATTCGATCCGAGGTCCACAGTGCAGCCGGAAGGATTATGTCGATGAAAAATTCCAATGGTACAATCGAGAATCGACTTCCAGCGGAATGCCTCAACTAATTGTGCCGCCGCGTGTTTTCTTGCCGTATTATAGAATCAGTATTTTCACAGCTGCAGTTTTAGCGCGAATAGTAAGAGTATTTCTAGTAATGGCAGTCCAAGGATCTACGAAGCAGTGTTTTAAGCTACACGCGTCCATGTTTCACGAAATTCTGCCAATCAGGATCCACTGTCCACAATAGTGATACAGGCCAAAATGAAATAAAACAAATATTACAGTTTCTAAAACAAAATTTATGGACGGAACGTTGAAAATAGACATGAACTTCTTGCAAGAATGAACTAAGACAAGACAAGAGAACTAAAACAAAACTCCTAATGTATAACATCCAGAACTTACAATGGACGTGTTCCGATACGTCCACCAAATGGAAAGGAACATATTTACAGCTGCTATTAAAAAAACGCGATTGATCAAGACACCGTAGAAACATTCTGGAGATACTACTGGACGGCTGAGGCTGGACATCGTAAAAAGTAAATCTTTTTTATCTCTTGAATGGTGGTGGTGAGGACGACGATATGAAGGTGTCCGTAGTGGAACTACAGGAAAGGGAGATAAGGAGGAAAAAAAACTCATAAGTCAAACCTGCCATGCTCTCTCGAATATCTAGAAATGTGTCTTCATGCCATTTGTGATAAACGTAAGGTAAGCAGTTACTGCAATGTGTGCAGCTACTGTTCACAAGGCAACGTAAACACTGAAACCAGCTTACTCAGCTCACATTCGCTCTTGTAATACACGCTTTCTCCTGTTCTGAACAACCGTTCTACGATTCTCAATATATCTTCTATGGTCTCCCCAGAACTAGAAAAACAAAGGCAAGCCATCAGCAGAGGCAGTCGATTACAACCGGTTCATTACCGCAAGATTAGGGAACTGCGTTCGCTAGCGCCAGGAGATTATCGAGCCAGCTATCCTGCACAGCATCAGAGTTCGATAAGTTGTATAACTACAAGGGTGTAATTAGAGGTTAGTGTTCAATAATTTTTATATTGAAGGGATTATTAACACACTTCAGGGAAAAATGATTACTGGGTTAAAAATACAGCGGCTAAACTGTGACAGACCACTAACACAGGATCGCTCTTCGGAAATCCAATAGTACGCGAAAAGGTCACATAACAGCCTTTTTGATAAGCGTTGTCAGCAATTAAATGTAAGATCTCAGAATATGTCGGCTTATCTGAAGTCAACTAGAAAATTTAGCTCAGTTAACATAATATCCATACTTCCATCTATGTAAAACGTGCTACAATATTATTGAACACGGTTCTTAAAACACGTCTGTGTACCCGTTTTATACGCGTTTCCAAAATTTCGAAAAGCGCTAGCAGCTTCGTCAAGCCTGTCTCTCCGTCCGTCCGTCCGTATGAAACAACACGACTCCCACTCAACGGATTTTCATGAAAACTGATATTTGAGTATTTTTCGAAAATCTGTCTAAAAATTCAAGTTCCATTAAATTCTGACAAGAATAACGGCTACTTCACATGAAGACCTGCGTGCGTTTATGATAGTGTCTCGTTGAATTTTGTTAGAATAAGAAATGTTTCAGACAAAAGTTGTAGAGAAAATCAAAACACTCATCTTATGTTCGGTAACTTTTTTCCCGAAATTCTCGCTGTTTATAAATTAATGTGAAAAAAAATGGTACAGCTAGACAGGCCACAGAGGACAATATAATATACGGCCCGTGTGATTGTATGCTGGATAACTAAGGTTAGAAACACACTCAGACTATGCACTACTTATTTCCACTGTAACAGTGATTGCGCGGATGCGCCTCTATGTTACACTTACATGCACATTGCCTATCGTTTTATGATTTCTTCCCTGATATCTGTTGAAGTCCTAATTTTTAATGTTTCAAGTCTCTTCTCAGCTTAGGAACACCAGAATTTGATGAGCACACAACGTGAGTCATATTAATTTTTAATGACACAGCGACAGATTTTGAAACGTCGTTTAGTTGCTCGAAACGTCTAGCCAACATGAACATAATAGAATCTCTTGTCATATCTAAATTGTCCGTCTGTAACTTGCGACTCGTAACTTCTTGTAAACATAATTCACAAGCACACTGTAGTTAATTACGAAAATTTATAACAACCATGAACTGTTCGGGACTATCAGGACAAAACTGATGCTTTTTCTGCTCCGACTGTCACTTTTCCCTTACAATATTCAAACTTCTGTCACGAAAATATTCTAAGTACAGGGAGGATAATCACTATACGTTCGTGTATAAAAATTAGTTTGCCGTCTTGATTCAGTGGTTGGTAGCTTCGATGTTCAAGTATTTTCCGCAGGAGAGCGGGCCATGGTACAGCGCCCGTTACTGACCCTCCGTCTTCGAGGGCTCTGTCGTCACTACAGTGATTGGTAGCCCAAGTACTTTCCGCAAGTAAGCGCTAAGAGTAATTCCGCATAAAATAATAATTTTTTGTGGCGCTGTATGCCTCTGTGTGCTTGAATTATTCTCTGCCCTTATAGGCCTGAATATGAGGTTTTGGTCAAGGTATGCGTGCAGATATAAATTATTTAAGGTCTCAGTACGTGCTTTAGAGACGGAAACAAATACAACACTAGAAAGTGCAGTGTATCACAAGGCATACAATAAATGCAACCTGGCCTTAGACGACACACGAGAACGCAAGCTGTTCAGAAAGTCTTTCAGAACAGGCAGGCTGCACAGTGATTTTGCATACGAACGAGGCAGGACAGCAAGAACTTCTTGCCTTCTAAACTACGCAAATTTTCACATACTTTTTAAAACGTTTAGGGCATTGACAGGTATTTCTTCCTGCTGACAGCACCTTAAGCAAGCATGACGAACCGGCAGATATCCAGACAATAGTGAACAGCTGTATTGGAATTAAACGTACTAATAACAACAGCGCTTACGTCTCTGTTTATGGATCGTCACTACTGGAACAATGTAGGGAATAAAAAGGTATGAGAACTATATGAACTTGTCATAGGTTTATATATACACTGGTACATACTGTTTTCAATGCGATTTAAATGGACCAGCGGTCATATCGAGAACGGGACTCTATCATTCCACCCTGCAACCGTCTTTTTATCCAGTATCGTAGTCGCAGGACGATCTTTGCAGAAGGGTCCTCCGCAAGGTCAGTAAATATCAAGCCACACAACGTCACATCACAGAAGACTGTAATGCTGACCTTCATGAAAATGTCTAAAAGTCTGCGAGAAGGGCTTACAGCCTAGACATACGTCGTATAACAATTATATGTATTGACATATGAGTATCTTACGTGAGTCATATTGTGCGTCTTAAAAAATACTAGGTGACAGTAAGAAACTAAGTTAACGTTAGGACTACATCAGGTAATATTATTTAATATTCTATACGTGTAGCCTGTATTAGTAGCTTACACATCTGTTCTTAGTTTGTTACGCCAAGTAACGGGCTGTTGCGCAGACGATTGTGCTACAATCATTAAGGAAGCTGTTGTGGACTTTTTCATTTAGTGTTTAAAATAAGTGGCCTTTCTGCATAAGTGGAAAGATTTACGGTAAAATAGGTACAAATGGCTTAAGCAGACGTTTTGCCACTAACAGTGAGTGTGTCTTAAACACTTTATTATCCAACTAATGCACAATATACAATATGTAGAAACAATTAAAATTATAAAATATTTAAAAGTGCTCCAACATGTTTCGGATCACAGAGGATCCATCATCAGGGAGCCTTGTACAGTGCTTGGCTAAAAATAACAAGAATGGTTCTATTGTATCCGTTGACATGGACATAGTCGGTGTGTCGTTATTTGAAAATTCTGAGTTTGACGCCGTACATTTCAGCAGATACGTGTACGTTCCCCACGAAGGTTGGTATCGACCAAAATATACAGTGTCACAGCACAGAAAAGATAATTTTTACAGAAAACCTAATTCTAGTCTCATGTGTTTATCTGTTTTCAGAATGGAAATTCAAACTGAATTCCCGCTGTAAATAAGAATACATCTTTTGTTCTTCATGTACATTACATCTGAGAACTTAGTCAAGGACTAAGTTCGCAAATGAACTCTGAAACACGTCTAAATAATATTTAAAGATTCAGATCCTACCCTCAAAGAAGACCCTATTACCTGCATTAAACGAAAAGACGGTTAACGCTACTTAGGGAAACAGTTCCTGCTTATTGTGAGAATCATAAGCAGCACACAAATACACCGCGTGGATGAATTTTAGGGTGTAAAATGTTAAAGCAGGAGGTAGACATACTACCCACTATGCTTCGAAGGTTAAAGTACGAGGGTGAGTCAAATGAAAACATTAAACATTTTTTATCTCGTAATTTAATGAACACAAAAGGTACACAATGACTTCACTTTTCTATGTAGTCTCCATTGTGTTCCATACAAGTGTTCCAGCGCTTCGGAAGTGCATGGATACCTCTAGAAAAAAAATTCTTTTGGCTGAGAGCGCAGCCACTCGTGCACCGCCTGCTGCACCTCTTCGTCAGACCTGAAAGACTTGCCTCCCATCGCCTCTTTGAGCGGTCCAAAGACATGAAAGTCAGTGGGGACGAGGTCTAGCGAGTACGGCGGATGTGGAAGACACTCGAAGGACAGATCTTGGATTGTTGCAACAGTTGAATGGGCAGTATGGGGCCCAGCATTGTCATGCTGGAGCAAAACACCTGTACTCAGAAGTCCACGTCGTTTGGACTTGATTGCAGGACGCAGGTGATTCTTAAGGAAATCTGCATACATTGCACAGGTCACAGTGTACCCCCTGGGCACGTAGTGCTCCAAAATTACCCCTCTTTCATCCCAAAAGAGAGTCAGCATAATCTTCCCCGCAGATGGTTGTGTGTGGAATTTTTTCGGTTCTGGTGAGGAGGTATGGCGCCATTCCTTGCTCGCTTTCTTGGTTTCCGACTGGTGGTAGTGGACCCAGGTTTCATCTCCCGTAACAATTCTTCCTAGAAAGCCATCACCTTCTGCTTCAAAGCGTTCCAAAAGTTCCCGGCAGGCATCAAAACGTCGTTCATTCAATTCTGCAGTACGCTGGCGTCGCACCCAACTTGCAGACACTTTATGAAACTGCAGAACATTATGGGCGATACGGTGTGCTGATCCATGACACATATCCAGATGTGCGGCTATTTTATTCACTGTTACGTGGCGATTTTCCTTCACGATGGTTTCAACTGCTGCAATGGCCTCTGGTGCCACTACTCGGTGTGCCTGAACAGGTCCAGGAGAGTCTGTTACATAACTAATGCCGTTCATGAACTTCCTAGTCCACTCGTACACTTGCTGTAGTGACATACATCACCATACTGAACATTCATTCGTCGATTAATTTCAATGAGTTTCACCCCTTCACTACTTAAAAAACGGATGACAGAACGCTGTTCTTCTTTGGTGCATGTTGCAAGCGGGGTCGCCATTATTATACTACTACGCCGTCGTGTTGTATACCTGCACCGTATTGCCACTTGTCGGCCACTCTTCAAACCACAAGGATCATTGTTGTCAACTTAAAAGACAATCGATCTGTGTTTCGAATTTTTATTGCACTTTTAAGGGTTTCATTTGACTCTCCCTCGTATTTATCATTCAGAATTCATTCTCTGTATGTGTTTCATTGTTATATAAGTAGGTTAAAATACAGATGATAGACTAAACCATGTGTAGCGTTAGAGATCTCCTGTCTCGGAGTTGCATTTCACATGGATTAGCACCAATTTTGGTTCCCGTCCGAGAAACCTGTGTCTGGTGGAAGAGCGATGCGGGTGTTTCGTACACGCCCGCTCTGTGCGTTACCATCAGACAACGAGGTTAGAGTTCTGTCGACGGAACCGCAGTGGTCCGTGCCTCTGGAACGTTAGTCGGCGTCATGGCAAGAAGAAGAAAAGTTGAAAGGCAGATCGGCAGCCAGCGAAGTCTTTGGATTCTCGAAGCATGCGGTCATCGCTGTCGGATGACCTCCTCATAAAATGAGGTTTCGTATGGCGAAGTTTACTACTTTCGTTTACGAGAATACCTCCATCTACTAGACTACATTACCTCACCGACTAAACAAACTTTTGTTATATAGTATTTTAAAATTAGTGATGGCGGTTATATCAAACACAAGGACTTTCAAATATAAATGACAGCTATACGGAAATTAAACTTACTGAAGGAACATACACGTACAGTTACTTGCTATCTGTCAGTATATGTCGGCCACTATTGTTACTTTGATGACATAATATTTAACATTTATCTGTTCATTTTCAAATACATATTTCCAAGAGATGTGGCTGCCAACACCAGATCTTATCCAGCACACATAATTTTTGTCTTTGTAATTTGTATCATTGAAAATATGTTACAAAATCTATGATATGTTAGTCCGTATTTACAACAGACCTTCATTCTTCTCCTCTCCTTCAATCCTTTGTGTTAATTTTCTTTTGGTTTCCTCACTGCCGTTTTACATAACATAAAAACGTTTGTATCATTGACAATATGTTACATAATCTATAATATGCTAGTCCGTATTTACAACAGGCCTCCATTCTTCTCCTTCTCCTCAACCTTTTGTGTGTGTGTGCTTTTTTTTTTTGGTTTCCTCACTGTCGTTTTATTTAATATAAAAAGGTTCTTAGGCTTCTCAGTTACGTAATCTTGGTACAGTTACGTAAGGTCTTATACGCTATTTCCTCATTTATATGTAATCATCTACTATTCAAATGCTTTTCTCTCGAATGTCACGTTTCCATATAAGCGCATGTAGATCGTTCCCTTTCTGCCTACACATGGATAGTCTTCCCCTCTCTACTCCACTCCTCACGCCCCTAAACGTACTGGTGATACGACCATCAGCGTAGAAGTAGCAGAAAGTGGACACTGCCTAGAAAGTCGCAGGAATATAACAAATCTGCCCTCCCAATCGCTCGAGCTCTCCATCAAGAGTACAACAATCTAATTTCATAATATGGAACAGACGCACCACACATCTCTTTTACAGTTTTCCTCCTATCTCAAAACTAATGGACTCACACACTGAGGGATTTCATTTGTCGTAGTTAATTTCTGACAGTAACGGAGAAGTAAAATTCAAAACCAAAGACACGCTGTGACCTGGGGGAACCCTGGAAGCTGTACAAGAATAACAGCGACGTAAATGTCTGTATCACGGAGACGGCATAACAGATCACTACGTGAAGACTGTATAATATGTACTGTAGATGGCCGAAATAAGGAACGCGGACAGTTTTGGTCCGAATAGGCTACCTCAAGGGAGGACGTCATATACAGACTTAGACGTAGATGGCACTAGGGCTGACGAGCAGTTGAAGAGTTGGTAATGAAGTGGACAGGTGGGGTAAGCGTCTGTAGGGAGTGGGATGACCGCCATAACATTAGCGGCGCTTCACTCTAGGCGTAGGTCACTATTTCCTACGATCAGTAATAAAACATTGCGGATTACGAAGTAGCGAGGGGAAGCGACACTAGCGCCACATAATTCAAGGATCCTGAAACTATACATGGAACAGATAACCGAAATATACGCATATGTTGTTCAGGTAATATTCTGTTGTAGAAAGCACAACGTGGCAATCGAGCGAAATTTGCACTTGACTTTCCTGATTCACACATATGTAACAAATTATAGAGTAGGGGTTATGGAATTTTGGATGAAGGCAGAAAATAAACATGACTATAAATTATGAGTGAAAAAAAAAAGGACGTGGGTCAACACTACATAGTCTAAATTTAGTTTATTAATGTAGTCGGAATGTGGCATCAATACGTCATACAACCAATCAAACCCATCAGGCAGAACCATTCTCAAGAAGTCAACAGTAGCACGGACACACGCGATACTTTCTGTCTTTTACGCAACCTGCAGGTCCACCACTGTGTTTACAAGAATAAGCCAGTGGACTCTTTTCTCAGCCATTTCCATCCAATCAACATACCACAACATCAATTAATCAGTTCTTCAGCAAAAAACCGACAGACACCCACGCAGGCCAAGGCGGTAACGCACGCTTCATTGCTGAAATGATGGACGACATTACAGTCTGAAGAAAACATACAGCGGCGGGTGTGGGATGCCATATGTAAAAGACTCCGTTAACGTGTATCGGCAACTGGCCTCCAGGGATGAAATACACTACACAAGAAGGGACGGGGAAGTCCTCCCTTCCCAAATTAACGAACACCAGTCAGCGCAAGATGGAGCCTTCCCAGGAGAACTGGAGGCCATGATTTACTGCCCCGTGCGATCTATATTCTTGAATGCCGGCTCAAGTCTGAACATCTGGCCCTCCCATCGGATATAAATATCAGAATAGCAGGGTGATGAATTGAGGACATTTTGTGCAGATCACGGAGCTTAAAACAGCTCAAAGCCACCCCACACGACGAAAACAAATGCACTTTCGCTACGATTTTATGCAGGAGAGAACAGTTACTGCACATGATTTAATATCATTATCATACATATTAATCCGGTAATGTCTGTCAATGACAAGATGATCTACTGAATTACCTAACGGACCTTTTCGAGACAGACATTTTTAGAAAGCTTATGATTCGGGATTGATGGCTGTCTCTCTTGTTTTCACAACCTTCTCAGAAAAAATTCTTTAACAGGAATGCCAACGCTGATAATTGACAGTTTACACTGTTCTTTGCACACGGGTCCGTCATAATGGAAACATGAAGTCACTTTACGTCACAATATCGGGCATGGCAACACTACCGAGAATTGCAACTGCTAGTGTCGCTTACCAACTCGTGAAAATAGCAATGTTGATGAATCAAGTCTTCTAGGAAGGTAAACCGTGGCGACTGCCAAATAATTACCGACGTTTCGTACTGTATTCATTTTTATGTCAGGCAGTCCAAGGGAACTGGACTTGGAGTGCTTCACACTAAAAACGAAGGTATTACACCCGTCTAAAACGCCAGCAACTTTACCAGTGGATACGGCGTTAATATCCCAGAAGACCTGAATATTCTTGTTACGAACGCACCTCGTTCTCATGAATACAAATATCTAATAAATGAAGTAAACGTGAGAAGCGTGTCCTACCTTCACTATCGCTGGTGTCCGACAGTGGAGGCTCGTTAGCGATGTACTGCCGTCCGCTCAGCAGATTGTTCTCCACGACAGGTCGCTTGTCTTCCAGCTGACGCCGGAACGCGCGGTGGTCGTCCTGGAAAGCACAATCGTCATATAATAAATGACTGTGAAGTCGGGGACAACGAGCACTGAAGTCGTGGGTTTGAATCTGGCACCAAATGTTTCTCTGTATTATCCTGGGTAGAAGGTAACATTATACGAGGTTAAAAAAAAGGTAAAGTGCACCCTTGTACAGGCACTGAGGCTCTGTACAGGCCGTACGGCTGCTCTTTACCCCTGGGAAAGACCCGGTACCTATTGTACAAGAGGCTGGATGGACCCCAGGGCAGGTCTGGACAGGTGCGGAAAATCTCACCCCCACCGGGATTCGATCCCCGGACCGCCCAGCCCGTAGCCATTCGCTATACCGACTACGCTACCCGGCCCACCACATCACACCAACCCTGTAGGATATTATCCATTCCTTTAGACATTAAATGTCTCATACCCTATACTGTAAATAAAAATGGCAAAAATACAGACAGAAACTTTTATTCATTTTCGGCATTTTAGGAACTCAGATTACTCATCATCAATGATAAGATGATCAGTGAACAATTAATTACAACAGGCCGTAGCCCAATTTCAGGTGCCATACTGATATTTGCTTGAAAGGTCTGAGAGAATCCACCACGACCTTAGTTAACTATAATAATAATAATAATAATAATAATATTTACTGCAATTGGGTTGTTACCCGGTGGCAGTGGTTATTTTACGTGTAAACAAAACAAGAAATTGGTTACTACTAAATTTAAGTCGGGAGGGCTACATGAGAAGCATGTAGTGGCAACTTGGAATCTTGGGAGCCATCTCAGCATTTGCTTTTAGGCACCGGGAAACCAAGAAAAACCTGTGTCGAGGTGGCCGGTCGCAGGACCTTCCGAGTACTGACTTCTAGCCAGAAGTCCGGCATCTAAAGTAAAAACAGCAATACACACTTTCTGACCGATAATGGAACCAGGAACATTCCAAATACAAGGCAACTCGATGAAACTACACGTCGTCATATCCCAGAAGACCGCAACATTAATTTTCATTATGCTTAAATTTTTCCTTTCTGAAAGGAACCGAACGACAATGTGATGCTGACGGCCCGCGTATATATGATTATGAACCTATATATACATACTGTATATTCTTTTTACAAATCATCATAAAACCGTACAGGAAGCAAGGCAGAAGGATTAAACCTATTTATGTAGGGCTTCCGATGCAGTGAACATCTGAACGCAATAACGTAAAAAATCGAGCGTATGAACTGCATGTCCAACAGCATTCCATACACACATTATAAAACGATACAGAGCATGCGTGAATAATATCGAATGAAAAAGAATCTCTGGAATTGCGATCAGAGGGCAGCCTCCATAAAGCACTTCAACAACAGCAACAAAATTGCTGTTTAAGCATTTTATTGGATTTCATACCGGTTTATCTCCTGTTGGAAGAGAGGAAACGAATTCCAAAACAAGAGATAAAAGGTCATGACAAAGCTCTTCTATTCAAACAAACACAGCAAACGAAACCGGCTAATGCTAATACCAGTTAGATCGATACTAAATGGCTTCTAAATTCTGGGCTAGAGTTGAAGATTTGCCTGGAAACTTGGGGTGGCATATGTAGTAGTCAAAGGCTCCAATACGCACAAGCATCGTGTGGGCTACTGGGCAGCACGCTATTCACACAACGAGCACGCATTCTGAACGGTTAAGGACACGAACCGAGAAGGCAGTAACTGCCTTGACAATATGTCGTAATGAAGCAGTCGAGGTGCGCCCATGCGTCGGTCCGTATGGCAGCCTCGCCCTTTGCCGACGGAAGTTGTTCTAAATAGAGGAACCGCTTGTTCTATCGAGACACCTTGCAAGAATTTTTAAAGTTTAAGTCGCGCATACTCTGAAACACTGTGATTCATGTTATATCTCAAGGGCTAAAAGAGTGTTTCTCAACCGCCGGGCCGCGGCCCGGTACCGGGCCCTGGCATCAATTATACCGGGCCGCGAGAGATTCTCCTGGAATTTATAACTAATTTAATTGTAATTTTATATTTATCAACATGCCACACCGTACACATAATTGTACTAATACTCTTTATGATTATGCCATAATTAATTATTAATACTTGTGTTAGTTAAATGTATGAACTTAAAAAAAATTGGAAAGGTACGGACGAGTAAATCTGTTGGGACCGGGCCCTCGTCTTATGAAAAAAGAATTTATCGGGCCGCGGTCTCACAAAGGTTGAAAAACACTGGGTTATAGCATACTGGTATAAAAATTATACTTTATAAAAACAATGTATATTGAAATTATAGCTAGAGATGGAAACGTCAATTTTTCCATTTGAATCATAAGTGGACTCTGTTTACTGTACGATGTTATTGGTTATAACTGTGTGACGCGTTTCATCAAACAAGACACTTTTAATTTCCAAGATTTTGAAAACAAACAGACCGTAAAAACGTCAAGGAGAAAACATTCTGACATTCCACGGCAGCCAAATGCACAAGCGCCACCCAAGTTGAGTTTCAAAAGCAATGCTGGGAAGACCCAGCCTATCTAAATGAGGTCCATTGGAAAGGGTATGTAGTCAAATACAACTATGTCAATTAAGGTGTATATAATGCCTATACTAGACAACTACATGTTTCGGCCTTTACTGGCCATCTTCGGATTGTCTTCAAGAGAAAGAGAACCTGAAAATTGCCAGTAAAGGCCGAAACATGTAGTTGTCTAGTATAGCCATTAAATACACCTTAATTGACATAGTTGTGTTTGACTACATACCCTTTCCAATTTTCACACACACAACGGGAATGACACACTTCCTAGATAAATGAGGTCCAATTTTGGGTATGATATTAAGTCTCTAACAATATCAGCGTGCTCACAAAACATCACCACTGAGCCCTACCGTGGGCCATTTCAATTTAATTCACCGCTTCACATATCATTCATTTACGATCCGTTTCACAAGTGGGCTGTTCTATCCACCAATACAGGACAAGTCTCCTCAAGTGGCGTCTTCTGTCACTCATCCTTCCCATGTACGTTACAATGTAACCCAAATCAGCCTATATAATCTAATCATCCTAACAATATTTACACAAAAACGTGTTACGTAGTTCTTCATTACCGTATATAATTTCCTGAATTGTGATCTTACATCACAAGTTCACATATTCTCCCCAGTCTACGCTGTTCTCTCAAGTGCCAGACCAAGTTTCACACCCATACCGAACACCGGCAGCGTGTATTAGAAGTACACGTACAGCCTACTACTGAATATACGAAAGGAGCACAAACAGTGTTCCACCTACACAATAAGTGCAAACGGTTGTTTATTGTGGCAAATAGGCAGATTCTCACCATTCAAGCCCAAAATCTGTCTCCCTACGTACGACGTAGGAAGCCCCGGTGTCAGCTGAAGAAGGTAGCGCGGTTGCAAAATCTTAATTTGAGTCTTATACTGTGAGACAGTAAGCTCAATCTGTCGCAGCACAACCGGAACACGTGTTAGCTAAACAGAACTCGAAAGCAAAACATAAAACTGGTGACCCGGTCGGTAAAGAGGTAACTGTAGATCAATGCCATTCTGAAGAGGACAGCAATGAACGGGGACGCAGGGCATCATAAAATGCAACATGACTGTAGTAACCACAGCATGAATGTGCGGGACAACGTTTTTACTTGCCACATAAGCCTTCATGTGGTACTGAGGCTGAGAAACGAGCAGGATGTCACAACGTATTCACTTATACAGATTAGATGATTTCCTGTGGCGCAACAGCCCAAATCTGCCCTAGGCCGCCTCATGTTGAGGTTTCTAGATCAAACACACCAGCAAGGACCCTGAACAAGTGATCAGCTCGTCGCAGAGGCCGCTACCTACATAACAAACACAACAGACAAACATCCATGCCCTCTATGAGATTCAAACCGGCAATTCCAAAAATCGAGCGGTGGCAAGGCAAACGGGATCGGCTTCTACAATTCAGATACTGAGTTGAAATACCGGTAGGGGATCAGCCATTGTAAATTGTGTGTATGTGAATGTTGTCAGACCATATAAGCTAGGCCAATGGCGGGAAAAATACAGTGTCATATGCTACGCCCAATTTAAGACATCCTTCATTAGCTGCGTACAACAAACACGTACTATCAGCAGTCGGTTTCATAGCTCAGATTGTGTAACCTAAATCATGCATAGTTGGGAGAATAAGTAACAAATTGGAATGGATGTGGAAAAGCCAGCGGTTGTAGCCTAACTAGAGGCAATATCCCGAAATTTGCTTGGAGGGACAGTGGAAAACGACGAGAAACTTCAGTCGGTATGCGGGCCGAGATTTGAACTCACAACTTGCCGAACACAAAGCAGGTACACTACTCACTCAATTTCAACTTCTGACTCAGCAGTGGGTATAGTGTCGTGAAATGGAGGCACAGGCAGACCTAACCATTAGCAGCGTAAGTTTATCCGTTAAATAAACATATCTAGGCTACAAACGGCGTGTAACGAAGTGGTACTGTACAAAATGTCTGTATCTACATGTCTGAAGCACCACTGCACTAACTAGATTCGTTACGTCCTAGAGTACCGTAATTATATTGCAGATCGTGTATGACATTCAGGAAAAGAAATAAATTCAATTCGCACAGCTTCATCGATCGACGACGTCTGATCTTTGGAAAGATAGACGAAAAACTCGGGGGGGGGGGGGGAAAAAAAGATTAAGGGTTCTTTTAACAGGGGGGGAACAGTTAAAGGCTGTCTTTTCCCCC
>Ga0136643_10004028_pt1 | contig 20053 bp, 14 predicted proteins | sample TergutLab28metaG_FD_96883 | JGI IMG/M metagenome (GOLD analysis project Ga0136643, IMG submission 96883) | Labiotermes labralis P1 segment gut microbial communities from Petit-Saut dam, French Guiana - Lab288 P1 (version 3) (version 3) | ecosystem: Host-associated > Arthropoda: Insects >...
ATGACCAACTTGATGCACAATTAAACTATATAATGCGTTTTTATTACTACAATCCTCTACATGTTTCAAGCAACACTGTGCTCATTATCAGGAGGTCAAATGTATTAATACAGCATCTGGTATAATACTGTCACTTACTGACAGTACTATACAATTTGACCTCCTGATGATGAGCACAGTGTTGCTTGAAACATGTAGAGGATTGTAGTAATAAAAACGCATTATATAGTTTAATTGTGCATCAAGTTGGTCATTTACACAGAGATTCATGTTGTTGCTTTTTTATTTACCATATTCCCTTTAAACCATTTCCATTCATGTATTCCGAAAGTCGGAGTCTTAGAAAGAGCTTGCTTATTCAAAACGCTCAGAAAATGAGCTTCCTTGATTGTCACATCTTGCTGTGGAATTTCGTTTGATATTTGTTGGTGTGCGCAGAACGCTATGTGTTAGATGTAGGTGGAATGATTTTACTGATTTATAAGTACTTAATAGGGGACCGCGGTGGCACAGTGGTTAAGGTGCTGTGCTACAAACCGGAAGGTCGCTTGTTCGATTCTAGATGGTGTCATTGGAATTTTTCATTGACATAATCCTTCTGGTCACACTATGGCCCTGGGGTCGACTCAGCCTCTAACCAGGAGCATTTCCTGGGGGTAAAGGCGGCCGGTGTGTAGGGCTGACAACCTTACCACCATCCTGTGCCGTTGTCATGTAATCTGGGAACCTTAACTTCCTGGAACCCTCTGGGCCCCTCCAGGCCTGTAACGAGACTGCTTTACCTTTATAAGTACTTAATACTGTGTGACACATCCGCTGTGAAGTTGCGAAATTGGACTGTGGCATGACTGCGAATTTTAAAATGTGCCGTACAATTGATTTTTTTTATAGAACCTGCTTTTTTAAGACCTCCGAGTGCCTCATGTTTCTTTCTAGTATGGGGCAGTGGAATTAACCCAAGTATAGTATTAATCCACTTGAGTACCTCATGATAAAATAAACGATGTTCTGTCTGGTCTTGTTACGTTTAAGGAAAAATTGCTGAAATCCAATGATCATTACTCAATCATAGGGTCGTTTCTTCCCTTTAGCCGCCTAGTAGGATATACATTGTAATAACGAAACTTCTCAGTACTATGAGACCAAAAGTTTTGTTTTTGTTGAGTGATCATGTCTGGATCTGTATGTGTTTGCACAGCTGATTTGGATTGTGCTAATATATTATTTTAAAAACTCACAAACTTGAAAAAAAGTTATGTGCCATAATTTTGAAAGCACGTAGGTAAAGAAGGTATTATAATAATAGAAAAACGCTTGTGACAATTCCAAATGCATCATTGCTAAAAGCCAGAGTTTTCTTGGACCCACCTTTATCAGCCTAATGCATCGTCATCGGAATTAAGTTTTTGAAGACTAAAATATATCTAATTTATGTAAAAGTTTAGTTCCTGCCACACAAGCACTTAGCTGTTTGTTAATTGCAAAGAGCACTCGTTTAATGCTGTTTAGGGAGGGTCGGTGTGTATTGCGAGAATCACATCAAACACATAAATGTAGTGTGTGGGCAAAAATGAGTTTTTAAATCTTAGAGCGAGTGGTATATGTAATTGCCACAGGGCTTTAAGCGGTAGATTATTGACTTGGGTCTTCACTACGTTGTTGTATTGACTCTGACGTTGTTTGGGCTGGTTTGTGAGAATGACCGAGAATTGTAGTTTCTGCAGTATTAGACGTTACTGATAAAGAAATTCGGAATTTTAGAAATGGAGGCGGTATGTTTATTTTGAGGGAAATAGTGTGTTAATGTATGAACACCCTTTAAAAACAGGAAAACATGAAAAACTATTGTCATTGTGTTATTTCGTGTAAGAAAATAAACTTTTTTTTTTCTAAGGACGATATTTATTGCTAAGAAACGCCGCCTGATTCTGTTCTGAAATTCTTGATAAGGGACATCTCTTTGTGACGTAAACACCTGGTTAGGGTAATTAAAACACCACCAATAATAACTTTGTTATGATGATATTCTCACGCTATTTGATGCTACATGTTTCGATTTCGTCTACGAAGTCATCATCACTATTTCGACTCCGTAGAAGAAGCGGAAACATATAGCATCAAATATCACGAGAATAAGAAGCGGAAACATATAGCATCAAATATCACGAGAATAAGAAGCGGAAACATACCTCGCACAGCATCAAATAACACGAGAATAACAGTCTAACGAAGTTGCGATTGACGGCGTTGTATTTTTCCTACTCTTGAATTCAGTATATGATATTTATTTCCACTACTATTAGTGGAAATACATTTTCCTGCCATGTTTTGAAGCCTCAGTGTAACTATTTGTGGTGTTCACTAACGAAACTTATTAATTACTGTGAAAAATACGCGTAAATGATGGCATTGTTTTTCTTCGTTTAAATCACAATTGGGCAGTTGAGGACCATTTGAAAGGTCTGACTTGCTAATTTTTCGGAATTTTACGTTATTCAAAACGTACAGATACTGGGGAGCTGATAAATCCTTAGCCCGACCAGGAAGGAAACAAGCTTGGGAGCATGTCAGGGATGCGCGCGATTTCAACAACATAGAGACGCGAGCTGTCATCAAGGCCCCCCCCCCCGCAAGGCAAGGTGCCGAAGGAAATTCACGCCATTCTGGCAGAAACATTAGTTTGTTTCCTTCCTAGTCGGGCTAAGGACTTATCAGCACGCGTGTAAGAAAGCGTATGAGGTAGATCTAGTGGGAATGTGATATGTTAGAATCCACAATTTATGTTACAGTGTTTGTTTCAACTGTAATATTAAGTTTGAACTCGAAATTCCCGTTTACGCAAACATTTTGGTTCACTTCATTTTGTTTTAGAGCGAATATTATTTTTAAAAAATGGTTATTTGCTCCTTAATTATTCAATTATTCCAAACTTACATAGCAGTTTCAAAGTAGGTTGTGTTTTGCTGTAAGATCTTGACAGTCGCGCAGTTCAGTTCATACTTGTCGACGTTATTAGATAAAACGTCCGAATTGTCGTCATTTTTTAAATTGCAATATGTGGCTTGTGATATGTAGAGGGGAAATGGTATTGCTAAAATTTCCATACTAGTTTTGCCGATGGATTTGTCAAATATTCCATGAGCGGCAGCGTTTTTTAATTAGTGTACTGGCCCTTTTGACTGACGCAATCAACATATGCTTTGCTGCTTTCTCACTGGTCAGTGGCCAATGAGAAAGCAGCCTAAAAGATGTGGTTTGTCTAGATATGGCTACAGCTTCAGATGCCACGTGGGCCGAAGGTTTCCTACAAGCTGACCATCATAAATTTCCCAAATTATCCGGTGGATTCCTTATCCTCATGCCTTCATACACGTACGTTTCAAACGCCCTCCCTATCAGTAATATCGACCCATCGTTTTATGCGGGCTGTAGTTATTCACAGTGTACTAAACTCCCCCGCCCTTTTTAACCTGTGTGTTAACAACATGCCAAAACCCTGCAGCCATCTCGAGCTATTCCTGTATACGATAATAGGACTCCCGTTACCGCGTCCCACAATCCATTGCTGCTCTTTGTCTGGGGAGATTTTGCAACAGACTTGAGCACTGGCTATAGACCTGCCATCGGTATCTCCAAGAGCGCCGCTGTACACTAAGACCCTGAGAGGCCTCCCAAGGCCCAGACCAATCTAGCATTTTGGACAGCCAATGAAATGGGTCGATACAGCACGGTATTTACGGGTGGCCGCTGATAGGCAGCACAACTTGTCGGCATACATAAATGAATTGTAAACAAGATAGTTCAATGTAGGGGATACTGGACCATGATGTTCTGATTTAGACAAAGCTTCTATGCCGTATTTGGCGACCGGTTACACAAAGTAATGTCTGGAATCTGTCAGTACCTTCGCATTGCGACTACCACACCCACGTATGTTAGTAACAAGCGGAATATAGGAGAATGTGGAGGTTTCTTTTTAGCATACGTCAGAGGACTGACTGAAAGTTTAAAATTCAAGTTAGCTGATGCGCGGGGGGAAGTTCTGAGTATAGCACAAGGCCTAAATAGCGTACTGCCGAGGTGCTGGGCACAAAGGTTTCTTGAAAAGGGCCCGGGAGGGGGAAGGCGACGCTTGGAAAATGGAATTATTTCAGTTTTGTGGGTGTTTAAATTGGAATTTCCATGTAGTGAGGTATTTGAGTGCCGGTCCCAGTAGCCACGCAGTCTAAGGCGTAGGTCTGCGGCCGCTCGCATGCTGAGATCGTGGGTTCGAATCCCATTGGGGGCATGGATGCTTGTCTGTTGTGTGTGTTGTGTGTTGTCAGGCAGAGGTCTCCGCGATGAGCTGATCACTCGTTCAGAGGAGTCCTACCGACTGTGATGCGTCGCTGTGTGTGATCTAGAAACCTCAAGAATGAGGAGGCCATGGCCCGCGTTGGGCCGCAGCGCCACGGAAAAAAAAGAAGTATTTGAGTAAGGTCGTTACAGCGCGACTTAGTAGGCATGAGATAGTATCAGGACGGAGGCAGAAGGGCAGTTTCGTCTGCGTATAAGGCGAGGTGAGTGTGCAGAAGACTCGGCATGGCAGAAATGTAAAGGGAAAATAATGTGGTCGATGGTACAGCACCGTGAGGAAGACATGCGGTTGTAGGTTTTGAGGTGGAGGTAGTCATTCAGGTGGACAGTAAAGTTACGACCTTCCGAGTAAGACTTAAGGAAAAAAAGAAGGTAATCCGGCAAGTGAAGTGAGATAAGTTTGTAAAGTAATCCATTTAACCGTACTGTATAATAGGTTTTCTCAATATCAAGTAGGACCTTCCTGTGCTTTATAAGATAAAAGCTATGGGTGTTGAAGTCGGTGATTCTAGCAAGTGGAGAGACTGTTGAATGTCGTTTACAGCCTCAGCTAAAGGTAGCCAGTATTTATTTTGTCTTTGTCTTCTTTACGGCGTCAGTGGTAGGTGAATTAAATTTGAATATGGCGCATCTATGGAATGATATTGACATGGTAAAGTCATAGTACTGGCGATAAACCTTGAGGCAAAGCCACTGTGTCCATCGCGAAGTTCACTTGAACTATACTAGAATCGAACCGGGGCCTCGGCGACGTGAGGCTGGATATTAAAGCGTGACAAAAGATGTATTACATGACACAAAGCAAGTCAGAACATACTTTAAATGAGGCTGTTTTCATTCTCGATTTTGAAAGTAGATTGCACACGAAGTTTATATTATTAAAATTAGGTAATTAAGAACTGAGAGAACTTATAATTGCATGATATTAAGGAAGTATGTTTATTTGACTCGTCTGCTGTTAGATAGGGAACACACACATAAACATAGACAGGCGCTCTCATAGCAGTATACTTACCTTCTCTTTGACAAAAAAGAAAAGTGTTAGAAAAAGTAAAAAAATCCCGTAAGAGGCATTTATTTCCAGTGCGTCCAATTCGAGCGGTTTTGGTAAGCCTTCTGTTTGGGCTGACAGAGATGAACAAGACAAAGTAAATTATATTGTTTTTGTACTTGTTTTGCTTCTTTTGACGTTCCTGTTTCCCTTCTACCGCCAACTGCTCTGAACAACAGTCCGTGTTCGTACTTGTTTGAACATTAATATTTGGAAGTGTTCGTTGGCTCGATTTGTTTCGCAAACGATATAGACCAGGGGCGTCCAACTTTATCATTTGTAAGTCATATGTTTATAAATCAATAAGAATGCGAACATAGTTGGTTTCTTGTTGTTATCAAATTAATGTAGCTTGATGGATGTTTTTAAATGTGATTTTCTTCAACAGTAATTCAGATTTCAATTCAATGACACCCGGCAGCCGTCACACGATGGTAGGGACGGGCAGCTGGTTACGTCGTACTGATCGGTTATATCCTGTGGTAGTTAAATGTATAAAAATTTCAGGCGTGCCACGCTCTGGGATGGTGAGCTACGTTTGGCCCGCGGGCCGCTTGCTGGAATTCTCGGAGTTATTCCTTTTCGAAGCCATGTACAGTATCAGAACCCATGGTAAAGGGCGAAATCTAGGCACCACCTTAGCAAGGACGTACGTGAGGTGGAATATTTCCAGGGACGGTATTTCAACCATTTTTTTTACGCAAAAATCCTGTGACTATCTTATTAACTAAAATTTGCCTTCGTTTTTCTTCTAAATGTTTAGCTGTCCCCAGAAACTGGAGCCAATTATAGACAAACCTGAGTAAAAGTGAGACAGATGGCGAGAGGGGACGGCTAAAAATTTGTTTGCCGAGGCGGCAGAAAAAATAGATCCAGTACTGGAGCGTAATATGTGCGAAGACTAACAGTTGTCACGGTGTGACCGAAACATACCGGTTTGTGACAATTTTGGCGCGAGAATGAGTATTCTTTGATTTCACGTACTGACACCCGAAACATGTAGAGTGAACTTGCAGGATAATAAATAGACTGCTTTGTGTTGCATGTCGTTGGACAACTATTAATAGAGATCAGCGATGCACGGAACCATAAACATAAAAGCGTATGCCTATAGTCTACAAGAACTTGATGTCTGTGGACGCCTTGTGATTAGCTCTGAATTTTCACAGAACCTCTGCAAAATAAAAGTGCACTTTCTTCGTGTAGAAATGAAATGGTGCTCATAAATATTTATTTAAAAGAATAAAATATTCAGGCACGTTTATAGAAAACAATTTTATTGATTTAAACTGAACATAAACCCAACATCATTTCTGCATCGGGAGGAAAATAGGAAATGCAATTAAAGTTATCAAAATCGTATTTACCGATGTGTGCTTGTGGCATCCCTGAAGTCACCCGCGGATGCCCAGAGTTTCGCTGAACGCAGTTTAAGTGCTACTGCAATAGACTGTGTGGTGGCGGAGAAGTAAAGGTCAACGTATTAAGTCTCTGTGTTAGCCCTAGATATTTGTCTCACTCCCTGTTACGATCTATGCCCGGGTAAAGGAACCTCTGTATGCATAGTACTCTCGATTGACTCATGTAATGCTTTGCGCACGGTAGTAAATTGAAAATTCAGATGTTACTTTCAGAAATCGTATTGTGATATACAAAACAGAGACAGCTGCAATAAACACGTCGGCTACCTTGGCTATTTCTGGGAGGTTTAATGAATGTGGAAGGTGAAGTTTTATTTAATATTGTTACAAGAAACAGAACTTCTTAATATCATCAGACACGCAAGTGCACATAACTTCTTAAGCACTCAGTGGATTGATTCTTGGATTATGTAACAACGCTGTTTGAACTGCAGCGTTTTTAAGCTATAGCGACGAATGAGATGACGTGATGTTTATTAATGGTAGCTATATAGATACTTAAAGTCATCAATCGGTACGTTGTTTAATATATCGCCCTTTACCTGGAGAAACTGAAGACAGAATTGTACACCTCAACAATCCTGAATAAAAACACAACCGAGATTCGAACCAGACACCTCACATTTACAAGGGAGTAATGTTTCTGTTACCCTAACCTATTGTTAAGGGTGAAACGTTTTCCTAAATGATTAAAAGAACTGTCTGATTCTGTTCGCTGTAGATGGTTAATTTTGTTATGTGAATTAATTACTTGGGTGGACTTTGAAAATATAAACTAACTTACATACAAATTCAGTAGTAAATTGACGGTCTAATGCAGTTACGGAACTTTACTCCAATGTAAATTTAATGAAGTTTGAAATTTAAAATTGAAAATATAATAGCATTCTGTCAACGAAATACACATCTATTACCGGAGCTCTCGTGCAATCGTGTTTTGTTTAGCGTCTGTGTGGACCTGTTGCTTGTTACGGCCTTTCGCCTTTAAAAATCTCAATTCGAACGACATTGTATAAAACAGTTTTTCCTAAGTGTTAGACGTAGGAAGAGTTCTTTCCTTACAAGAAACAAAATATCTGTTATATTTGGGTATAATGTCAGTCTCAAAGGGCCAGTATGGGCAACAGAGTTTTCTCTTGCTGTTGAACGTCCAAATCTGCTTTGGCGACCACCCAGCCTCCTATTCAATGGGTACCGGGGGTTCTTCCCTAGGGTGAAACGGCCTGGTCGTCAGGTTAACCACTCACCACCATCTAGTGACGATATTAAGAATAAGTGGAGCTGTACCTCTACTACCCTCGTATGCTTTAATGGTGTGGACAGGGAAAAATCCACTTTTGCATTTTTAAGTCGGTTTGCCACAAATATCAAGGCGGTGAAAATAGATTAGGCAATAAATATAGATTAAGTAACGAAACCATTTGGGCGATCACATCTGGCTGACATAGCTGACGGGACAGTGACACCGTGATTTGGCTACGGATTCAACTTGTTCTCGAAATTCTGTGTAGCAAACCAAGAAACTAGAGCGCGAAGAAGTAATGATAGAAGTAAATAAATATTTAACAAGGATCTGATGTCAGTATGTTATTTCATTACACATATTTACAAGACAGTAACATTTCGTTTACGAAAAATGAGGCCAAAAAAGAATGTGTCTCTGTTGCGTTTTTTACATACAAGAAATCGCGTTACTGTACTGGATGTAACTGAGTGTAATATTTTGAGGTGTGGGGATGTACCTGTGTGAAATCGCAATAGTGCGGGGCGGTACTGAGTAGTGGCTAGTGACGTACTCATAGTATCGCCACTTGAATAGACTACTATTGTACAATCGTAACAACATCTGATTGTTTTATGTATGTTAATATTATTGGAGTGCTGTTCCATGACCAATAAAATGATTTTCGAAATGTGTTCATTGTATTTTTTTTTTTCAGTAATACAACATTTGAGAGATATTTGAAGGGACGATTCATTGTGATTTAAAAAAATTAAAGACAGGTTTGTTATAATAGCTCTGTGATTTTCATTGATATGTTGTGAAGACATTTTCGTTCGGAACTCTTGTTTTCACTTCGCGGAACCTCGCGTTCTGCGGAAAACCATTTCAGAACACTAACGTAAGGGCACTTGATCCATCCAATTACTTCACTGAGTGCTAGAGGATTTATCCCCTGAAATAAAATGACTGGAGCACGAAAGTGATCACGTCTGGAGATGAATACAAACAAACCTGGTTACATTCTTCCCCCCCCCCCCAACCCCACTCTTTTCATAACCTCGTCCAGTCTCAACTTTAACGCTAGTTGCGTGAACATTCATGTGAATACCTGAGGCTGGAGAAAGCCACAAAGCTTGTGTTCATAAAGAGGATTATGTCGGAATTTCCAAGCTGAATTTATTATGCCTAATTTCTTGTTGCTTAGATTTTTTATATTACAGGTATGTAACTATTAACATTATTATTATTTGGCTTACTTTTGTAAGGACAGTATTGCTTAATTATAGAGCGTATATACATTTGTGTGTGTATGAGAGAGAGAGAGAGAGAGAGAGAGTGGAAGAGGGGCTTGAGGCACACCGGTGTGTGCGACTATTTTCGTCTCAACACTACTGGACTTAAAAAGTCACTTTACCCGGGCTACGTAATAATTAATGGATAAAATTCCAAAGATTCGCAACTTCGTCGTGTTTGTAATTTTATGTTCAAAAATAATAGTGCATATACAGAGGCTACATGCATGTACGAATTCTATCTCTGTACAAAAATTTTACATGCCAAACTGCCTCAAGAAAGACTTAGCATAGGAACGGTATTGTTAGTTGACATTTCACAAATATTATCTCAAAAAAGGCTGCACATTTTTGAAGGTCTCTGATCACACATTTTATCAGTATCGTATATTGTGTTAGTAGTTTAGCTCCCATCTTCAAAGTTCGCACAATCGCCATGCTGTTATTAGTGATTGTAGGATATTAAAATTACTCCTTTCATATGGCTTCTAATGGCATACGTTTGCGAAAAGGGTGAACTGTTTTAAAAGTTCAAACAGTAGACACACATACGAAAATCTGCACGCGCTCAACAGGGCATATACATTTGCCATAAGAATGTAAGTTGAAATATAAACGGCAGTACAATGCCAACATTCTTAGATGAATCAGAGTGATGTAGGGTACCGGTCCAGCCTGGTGAACGGGAGTCACCCGGTTCAAATCTATGCTGAGATTTCGGCCATATTGTCCGACAGGGTACGGCTAAATCATCGGAAGGACTGCTCACTATGTCATTGCGACGTTCCATATGTCTGGCTTTATGAAATTTGGTCGTGTAAAAAACGTCGCAGAAGGAAAGAATGTTTTTGTTCACCGTCATATTGTGACCGATGCTGGGATCCATACAGCTTTAATTGCTATCGGTGGGTCTTTTCAGGGAAGTAAAGCTTCCGGAGCGGACAGATCTACATCTAATTCTGAGATTCTGTAGTGAGTGACGATTTTTATCTTTACTGCTCTTGTAGGCCTGTGTGGAGTTATACTGAGGCAAAGGGACAACTGTGCTTCTTTGAAATCGAGCAGACTGGTATAACGGTATCTCTACTTTTATTCGCGACATTACCGGGATCGGATCTCGGTGTTTTGTGGCCCCTCTAATTCAGGTTTTCGTGATGTCTTTAGTATCACCGTGCGAATGTTGGAAGTATCCCTTCTAATTTAATAATTTTCCAACAAGATGCGACTTATTCAGTTTATTACGTTTCTGCAGGCAGCTCTACCTACCGTACGATACACATGAATCAGTTCCAACTCAACAACGAGAGCGGATGGTAGTAGATCTCGTTAATCAATACCAGAAGCTGTAATTACAGTTGTACGAGCTCCTGATGATGGGTGTCAACACCCGCAACATGTAGAGCTGCCTACAGAAATGTAATAAACTGAATAAGTCTCATCTTGTTGGACAATTATTAAATTAGATTCACGATGCACGGACCCATGTATATAAAATATCCCTTCTAATATTGTACGGCGACCTCATTTAGTATTCCCGTTAAACTGGAATGAATTGGCGGTTCCCCGTCTCTTTCAGTGCTAATTCCCACTTGTCCTGATCCTTGTGAAGCTACTTTGTGTTCCTACCGTGTGTAAGTGTCCTGACAAAGCACGTAACTTTCAAAGAAACTCTACAGGGGGTTACAAATATTTGCGTTCTGCTTCTTTATTTAATTCATGGAGAAGTATGACGGCCAAAGTTTCCGGGAATAGTAGTTTGTGTGTCAGGAGTGTAAAGTCTATAATAATAACCCACGTAAAATTGGCTCACAGAGTAATCAGTTTAGCAACGCTCCAGGAGGCCCAAAATTAATTTGATGTAGTTTGCTATTAGTGGCCTTATACCTTTGGATTACAAGCATACTACGAGGGAGTTAGTTACGTGTGTTTCGTTACAGGTGTATAAGGAAACGTGGAATCTCTACACCTTTATTTATTTTAAGAAACACGTAAAACGCAAGCCAAAATTTTGTATCACATCTCACTTGTATTTATGTAAACTAGTGTAATAGCCCCGTGATAAGTGGGCCCCTGTCACCACGGCGTAGGGCGTTCTCAGGTTGCGGATGGAGGTACGGCCTCCAATATGGAGGGTAGCTGCGAATATATTGAAAAAGCATTCGCGGACAGCCGACGAGGAGTGGTCCTCCAGCTTGGGGGTGGGCGAGGTGCTAACAACCCCTCATCGTTACAGGATAAATTTTACTTTACTAATGCTTTGGTACGACCTAAGCAACGAAAGAGGGACATGAGATTTGGTGCGTGGAATGTTAGGAGACTGTATAGGGCAGGTTCAGTTACAGCAGCAGCCAGAGAACTAGCAAGATATAAATTAGATTTAGTGGATGCGCTTGAGTTTAGGTGGGACAAATGTGGCTCGGTAAGAGCAGGGGATAATAATTTTTTTCTGTGGAAAAGGAAACGAAAAATATCATTTGGGAACAGGATTTTTTTTACACCATAGAATATTATCAGCAGTTAAGAGGGTAGAGTTTGTTAGCGATAGGATGTCATACATAGTTCTGAGAGGTCGCTGGTGTAACATCATTGTTCTGAATGTGCATGAACCAAGTGAGGATTTAAAAGACAGTTTTTATGCGGAATTCGAGCAGGTTTGTTTATCATTTTCCTAAGTACATGAAAATTCTATTAGGAGATTTTAATACAAAAGGAGGAGAGAGAATATTTTCAAACCGACAATTGGGAAGGAGAATATATATCAGGATAGTAATGATAATGGTGTTAGAATAGTAAACTTTGCCACTTAAAAAATCTAGTTGTTTAGAGCACAATATTGCTGCACCGAAACATTCATAAGTACGCCTGGACCTCTCCTGGTGGGAAGACTCACAACCAGATTGACCACATATTGATAGGCAGGAGATGGCATTCAAGTATACTAGATGTACGAAATTGCAGGGGAGCTGACTGTGATACTGATCACTACTGGTGGTTGCAGAAGTTGGGGAAAGATTGGCAGTAAGTAAACAAACAGCATAGAAGTTTGATGGGGAAAGATTTAATCTTAGAGAGCTAAATGAACTGGAGGTTAGGAAAAAGTATCAGATTGAGAATAAAAACAGGTTTGCAGCTTTGGAGAACTTAAGTGGTGGCGAGGACATAAAGAGTGCTTGGGAGAACATTAAAGAGAATATCAAAACATCAGCTAAAGGCAGTCTAGGTCTTCACGAATTGAAGCAGCATAAACCATGATTTGATGGAGAGTGTTTAGGTTTTTTAGATAAAGGAAGCAGGCTAAAATGCATTGGGTGCAGGATTCAAGTCAAAGCAATGTAGATATTCTGAACAATGTGAAGCTGGCAGATTTTCAGGAGCAAAAAGAAAGAATATCTGAAAGCTAAAATTGAGGAACTTGAAACTAACCAGCCTAGAACGAATATAGTGAAGGATGAGAAAGGTGATTTGGTTGCAGACTCCCACAGTATTTTGGCTAGGTGGAAGAACCATTTCTCTCCACTCTTGAATACACATGGGGTTAATGATGTTCGGCAGACAGAAATACACACAGCAGAACCACTAGTGCCTGAGCCAAGTGCTTTTGAGATTGAGATGGCTATTGAAAAGCTAAAAGGTCACAAATCAACAGGTATTGATCAAATCCCAGCAGAATTGATTAAGGCAGAGGGTAGAACAATTCGCTGTGAGATCCACAAACTTATTATTGCTATTTGGAATAAGGAAGAATTGCCTGAGAAGTGGAAGGAGTCGATCATTGTACGTATCTATAAGAAGGGCGATAAAACAGATTGTAGTAATTATAAGGAGCATATCACTTTGCCAACTATATACAAAATTTTATGTATCATCCTGCTGTCCAGGTTAACTCCATAGGCAGAGGAAATTAATGGGGATCATCAATGTGGATTTCGATGCAACAGTTCAACTACTGATCATATATTCTGCATTCATAAAATACTCGAGAAAAATGGAGATACAACGAAACAGTGCATCAGCTCTTTATAGACTTCAAGAAAGCGTATGATTCAGTTAGGAGGGAGGTCTTGTATAATATTCGCATTGAGTTTTTTGGTATCCCCATGAAACTGGTAAGGCTAATAAAAATGTGTCTGACTGAAAAGTATGGCTGAGTCCGGGCTGGCAAGAATTTGACTGACATGTTTCCTGTTAGGAATGGTTTGAAACAAGGGGATGCTCTATCGTCATTACTTTTCAACTTTGCTATAGAGTACAACATTAGGTTCGTTCATGTAAACCAGGATGGCTTGAAATTAAACGTTACACATCAGTATCAGGTTTATGCTGGAGTTAATATATTGGGAGGAAGCGTACATACTATACAAGAAAACCCAGAAGCTTTGGTAGTGGCTATATTGGACTAAAAGTAAATTCCGATAAAACTAAGTACATATTCGTGTCTCGAGATCAAAATGCAGGGCGAAGTCACAATATAAAAAATTATAATAGGTCTTTTGAAAGGGTGGAAGAGTTTAAAAATTTGGGAACAACCTTAACACATCGAAATTCTATGCGGGAAGAAATTAAGAGCATTTTGATGTCAGGAAAGCTTGCTGTCATTCGGCGGAGAATATTTTGTCTTCCAGTTTGCTATCCAAATATTTAAAGATAAGGATAAACAGATCTATAATTCTGCCTGTTATTTTGTATGGGTGTGAAATTTGGTCGCTCACATTGAGGGAGGAACTTAGGCTGAGGGTGTATGAGAATAGGGTGCTGAGGAGAATATTTGGGCCTAGGAAGGATGAGGTAATGGGGGAATGGAGAAAACTACATAATGAGGCGCTTAATGACCTGTACTCCTCACCACATATTGTTCGGATGATAAAATCGAGAAGAATGAGTTGGGCGAGGAATGCAGCGCATATGGGGGAGATGAGAGACGTATACAGGGTTTTGATGGGGAAACCTGATTGAAAGAAGCCACTTGGGAGACCCAGACGCAGATGGGAGGATAATTGTAAGATGGATCTTCAGGAAGTGGAATATGGGGACATGGACTGGATCGAGCTGGCTCAGGATAGGGACAACTGGCGGGAACTTGTGAATGCGGTAATGAACCTTCGGGTTCCATAAAATGCGGGTAATTTCTTGACTAGCTGAGAATCGGTTAGCTTCTCAAGAAGGACTCTGCTTCATGGAGTAAATAAGTATCATAGCCGGAATTAGTCCCGGATATTTCAAAGAAAATTTATCGCAGGATGAAACTTATTTCCTTGTCACCATGGTTGCATATGGAACCACCATAAAAGCCTCTGATTATTAGAGGAGATGGAACAGCAATGTAATGATGACTGGCAGGGGAAAACCAAATTACTTGGAGAAAACCTCTCCCAGTGCCTTTTATGCAGCAGTAATTTAATACGAAATGCGCCCACAGTGAGTACGGGCTTCCGATTTTGAAGCCTCTGTAGTTGCATTATGAATTTCACACATGTCGCAATATTGTTATGCCCGGAAACATTACTGGGAATTATTTTTCTAGTTAATTCCAGTACCTCTGTCAAACTGCTGTGAATATTTTAACTTCATTCAAGGTAGGACTTTTTCGAGGAAATGTTTATTTTCGGACACGCGAAACTCAGAGAGAAGCACGGCGATTATTTCAGTACCGGGATTATTTTTTATAAAAATAGCTTAATTAGAAGTTTGTTTTGAGGGATCATAATGTTCGCCATCCCCGTTGTGTTCATAAATAAACTAGAATAGAGTGTGTATATTTGTCTAACACAACTTTATTTCATGGTAGAGATATGTATAGAATTTACTACATAAAGAACAACTACATGTTTCGGCCCTTGACATTGGCCATCTTCAGGTTGAGAAATAAAAAAAATTAGTAAGCAGCTACACTCGACTTATGTGGGCTGTATATAGCCCACATAAGTCGAGTGTAACTGCTTACTAAGTTTTTCATTTCTCAACCTGAAGATGGCCATTGTCAAGGACCGAAACATGTAGTTGTTCTTTATGTAATAAATTCTATACATATCTCTACCATCAAATAAAGTTGTTTTGAAGGAATTAATACGTAATTTACAATTCGCTGTGTGAAGAAGAGCGGATAAATTGATTTTTGATTGTTTATGTGCTATTGACGCTTTAATTGAACACAGAGAGTCCTGACTTTCCGTTAGAAACTTGGTTTCATGTTTCTAGGCCATACTGGAAGACACAGGTCATTGAAATGAGTTTACGTTTTTCAAGACATCTGATTATTAACAGCATCTAGTATCTGGTATTTGTCTTGAGAATGACTTTAGTAAGCCTAAACTTGTAGCCAGTTATTATTTAATCTTATGTAGGAAGTGCCAGTAAGTCCGATGTGTTAGAACAGTTACTGAAACATGTTCGTGTTGTAGATATAAATTGCATTAAGTCTAATATTTTGTAAAACGTCGGGCTTGTGAATCGGTGGTACTTTTGTCGGAAAGCTCGTTTTCTGATGAGTTTAGTTTCTTTCCTTCAAGTGAAAGATTGGGTTCCTTAACTATAATATTACTTTTCAAGAATTCTTCCGTGTTTAGGTTCGAGAACATAGTTCAGAAGGGTTCTTGACATGGGAAGAGATAAAGACTGGATAAAAATGGCGACGAGAGATCTAAGTGGCGAAAGACGGGACGAATTTATGAAGTGCAAGGTGAATAATAATTCTCGTATCTAGCTTTCGACTTTTGGCCCTCTCGAATACGCCTGTCAACGATCCGTTGAAGAACAAAAAAATTCCAAAGGTATTATTATTAACGATAGGAACAAACAGATGAGAAACATAATAAATTTGGAAATAAGTGTATTATTATCCTAAGTAAAGCATTGTCCATTTGTTGGATATATATTTATTTATTTATGCCGGTCCCAGTGGCCGCGCCGTCTAAGGCGTAGGTCTGCGGCCGCTCGCCTGCCGAGATTGAGAGTTCGAATCCCACCGGAGGCATGGATATCTCTCTGTTGTCAGGTAGAGGTCTCTGCGACAAGCTGATCACTCGTCCAGAGGAGTCCTGCCGAATGTGGTGCGTCGTTGTGTGATCTAGAAAACCTCGTGAATGAGGGGGCCCTGGCCCACTGGGGGCTGTCGCGCAATATATATATATATATTCTTCCGTCCATTAACTCAATACACGGGTTATCTGAGTGAGTGGCGGAAGTCAGTCACTGTCACTGCCAATAATAATGTAGAACCAGAAAGTAAGTACCTAAATGCCCGAAGAAATTAAGATTCTGCACACAGCAGCCCGGATCAGAGCCAACTTAGTAAGCGGCCGATTCTTTTCGATGTTATTTGGGCACATATGGCTTATGACTCCCAAAGACACGATGTAAGAGAGAGGGTTTATGTTGACGCAGGGGCTCTGAGACTACTCCTGACCAATGCCAATTTCTTGTCCAGAAAAGGCTACCACCTATTTCGACCCAGTAATTTCAATCTTTTTTCCATTTTTCGAATCGAGACATGACCTCATAAAAACTTACGGACTAAAAACTGTTATCGGCATGGTACAGTATTTATGTCACTTACTGGAATCATGTCTGGATAGGATCTGTGGTTGTACAGATGAACGTCTCGATCTGCATACTGTGTTGCCGTTGGTGCCAGTGAGTCATGTAACGTCAGCATCCTTCCGTTCCTCGGGGACAAATGCATGTTCTCGTCGAAATAGCCAGGATTCGCGTACCGCAGAGCTTCAAAGCTGGGACCTGGATGTGTCGGAGGTTCGTGAAGTATTTGTCCGTAAGATGAATCGGACATTTGCCCCCTAAGGGCTGCTGCTCTTGCAGCGGCCTCGTCAGCCATACGTTCTTCTTGCAACTCGCGTGCCTTCTCTTTCCGGATCAGGTCTTTCACCATCTCGAATCTACTGCCTACTTGCTGTGCGTAGTGCGGCAAGTGATCAACAGGTGGGCTGGTCCCTCCTGATCTGAAGGATGTAACTTTACGGCGAGGAATGCCAGTAATTGTTCCCTGATGTCCTGTTCCAATAAGACGCGCAGCCACTTCTTCATAGGGGCGGAGACGTTCTTGGGAATGATCTCCTGAACTTGATCTCGGAGCCGTGTACACGATCCGGCCATAGACGTTGCGACCCGCTCCCCGACCTCGCCCTCCGACGCTTCGTGACCTGGCATATGGTTCCCATACATTGTATGCAAAAGGATCCCTGTATGTCGGGATTTCATTATGTATCTGCGTGGCACGGGATTGTCGTTTTGAGAATCGCCACATGGCTCTGAGCTCTTCGCAGCTAGGTTCATCTCCCAGACTGCCATCCCAGGCTCGTGTAGTAACCGTTGTGGGAACAAACTCAGTTCGTACAGCAGTGCCATCCCCTGCCAGCTTGTAGTTTGTAGTAGCAGCGACATATGTGAGTAACAGGGACAAGTAGATCACACAGCAGGCAATCGCTGGTCCGAGTTTCATCATGATCTGTAACAAAAGCCACAAGAGTTGTTTTAATCTTTGTACTGTATTGGAAAATAACATGGTTTGCATGCCATGAACGAGGATTACAGGATGAAACTCGTAAAGCTAACTTCGCCATTGCCTTGCGTTTATTTTCAATCTTTTGTTTCGATGATATGGTCCTATGTGTACAAACAGACAAATAAGGTATTTGGATCATGGGTTAGTATGCTGGACACGTGTGCTAATAAACATATGTCGAACCAAAGCCAAGATAACGTTTATTGCTTGCAGTAGTAAATAGCCGATTTTGTAAATAATAATAATAATTGATCAAAAAACCAGTGCATTTGTGCTGTCTGACGGCTACGTAAACTGGCGTCATACTTACATAAACAACAGACAGTCTATATTCGAGTGTATTGTATTCTTTCTTCGTGTTTTGGAACGCCGTCTAGTGTTACACTGGAATCTGTTCTGGGGCCGTAGTGCACTGCTGATTTCGTGTTAATGAAAATTGATGAAACTAGAAGTATTTCCTTCTCTAGAAAAACTAAAGTTTGTGTTTGTAACTTTGCGAAACCCGTATACCCCATACTAACTCTATTGAAAAGACCTGGGAGTATATGTTGATTTGGAACATTTTCTTAATCGTCATGTAGAATCCCCGTTTTCTCATCCTATTAAGTTGCTGGGAGTTGTTCGAAATGTAATTGTTTCTTTTCCTTGTTTTGATTGTGTATTGACGTTATATTTTACCTAAGTTCGAGCTGATTAAGGTATGTCTTGTTTGTGGAATTCTTGTTACCTCTACTGTTGCCAAAAAGCCAAAAGCGCCCTAGCGGAAGCTTGCAACTCTTTCTTAGTCATTCCTATCCCCACTTCCATTACAATTGTGCTGAAGTATTAAAGTATGTACAATAACTACGTTCCTTGAGAGGAGATGTCACATTGATGCAACATAATTTAGTAATTTTTACCTCGGTTTCGAATTTTGTCTTTCCCGTTCCTACGGTATAGGTCTTCTAAATCATGCTGGAAATCTGGGAGACTTCCTGACTGCTAATGTCGACTGTGCTTAAAACTTGTCGTACTGGATGCGCGTAAGCTACTAATTCTGTTTGTGCACACGCCATTAACTTGCAGAAAAAATTACTTCTGTCAGATTATTTTATGGATTATTATTATTATTATTATTATTATTATGTATAATTTTTCCCTCTTTTAATTTTGCCGTTTTCTTTAACGGAATTTTAATCTACTATTCTTGCTGACTTGCAGCATATGCTGTTTTCTTTTTGTATGTGTTTTTGTATTATCAATTTTCGTAGCCTTTTGCCTATTTATTGTGGCTGTATTTGCTTTTCTGCTCGTGGTACTGCACAGTGTTAGGTAGTGTTAAAAAAAATAATTAAATTTTAGGGTAACCGATTTCTGAAACTAGAATCAAACCAAAAACCCATTTTTGAATATGCAGCTGACTGCCACTTATATGATTATTGTACTCAGACCATTTGATAATAATGGCAGAATTGTCGTCACGTGAAAGCATTTAGACGAAATATATTCTTTCTCTTGTAGGCCCCTGTGCAATTTCAGCTTTATGTGTTGTTCGTAGTAGGATGGAGCCAGGATAGCGTAGTCGATACAGCGACTCGCTACGGGCGTGACGGTTCTTTCGAACCCCGGTGGAGACAATAAGTTTTCTCCATACCCATCCAGATATGCCCTGGGGCCCACCTAGCTTCCTGTACAATGGATACTGATACTTTTTTCCCGGGAGTAAAGCGGTCAGGCGTGGCGTTGACCACCCACCTCTCTCTAACGCCGAGGTTAAGAATGAGTAGGGCTATACCTTCCCCCCCCCCTTCCTTACCTTAATGGATTAAACGGGTAGACCTTTACTTGCGTGCTATTATCGTCGTAGTCGTGTTATAGGGTATTAAATTTGGATACGCTGAACTGGAAAACGAGATATATTCAGACTTTATTTGTATATTGGAACAAGGAACAATAAAAGGATAGGAAAGAGAGATAGCTGTAGGTTGATAGTCATAGCTTCATATAATTCGTAAGTCAGAAATTATTTCCTTCAATTCTTTGATACTTTATTCCATTGGATTTAAACGACAGTATTAAACGCTAAAGGGAACCGCGGTAGCACAGTGGTTAAGGTGCTGTGCTACAAATCGGAAGGTCGCTGGTTCGATCCCAGCTGGTGTCAGTGGATTTTTCATTGACATAAAATCCTTCCGATCGCACTATGGCCCTGGG
>Ga0136643_10004029_pt1 | contig 20048 bp, 13 predicted proteins | sample TergutLab28metaG_FD_96883 | JGI IMG/M metagenome (GOLD analysis project Ga0136643, IMG submission 96883) | Labiotermes labralis P1 segment gut microbial communities from Petit-Saut dam, French Guiana - Lab288 P1 (version 3) (version 3) | ecosystem: Host-associated > Arthropoda: Insects >...
CAGCACAACCCCAGTTACTGTAAATGGTGATACAGCACAACCCCAGTTACTCTAACTTGTAATACAGCACAACCCCAGTTACTGTAAATGGTGATACAGCACAACCCCAGTTACTCTAACTTGTAATACAGCACAACCCCAGTTACTGTAACTGGTGATACAGCACAACCCCAGTTATTCTAACTTGTAATACAGCACAACCTCAGTTACTGTAACTGGTGATACAGCACAACCCCAGTTACTCTAACTTGTAATACAGCACAACACCAGTTACTGTAAATGGTGATACAGCACAACCCCAGTTACTGTAACTGGTGATACAGCACAACCCCACTTACTGTAACTGGTGATAGAGCACAACCCCAGTTACTGTAACTGGTGATAGAGCACAACCCCACTTACTGTAACTGGTGATACAGCACAACCCCAGTTACTGTAACTGGTGATACAGCACAACCCCAGTTACTGTAACTGGTGATACATCACAACCCCACTTACTGTAACTGGTGATACAGCACAACCCCAGTTACTGTAACTGGTGATACAGCACAACCCCAGTTACTTTAACTGGTGATACAGCATAACCCCAGTTACTGTAACTGGTGATAAAGCACAACCCCACTTACTGTAACTGGTGATACAGCACAACCCCAGTTACTGTAACTGGTGATACAGCAAAACCCCAGTTACTGTAACTGGTGATACAGCACAACCCCAGTTACTGTAACTGGTGATACAGCACAACCCCAGTTACTGTAACCAGTTTCAAAACGTTTGAAACTCAGTTCAAAGTACTGCAAGAAAACTTTCGCTTCCTTTTTATCAGTACACAAAATTCCATTTTATTCCCAACAATTTCTTTTCCTTCAAAGGGAAGACAGTAGGCGGGAGGAAGATACGGCTAGAAGAGGAGAGAGAAGAGTTGATTTGCGGTATCTTTCCTGTCAGAAACCCTCTGTTTTCTTCCGAAGATACATAAAAACTAATGACTCGAGAACACATAATACAGAATACGATAACATCGATATTTATTTCACTATTTACTCTCCGTATTCACCCTCAACACTCGGCAAAGAAGCTTCCTAAAACTATGATATATCATAGGAATTTCCAGGATTTCCTTCACAAGTAAAGTTTGGAGATTTCACAGCAACAAGCCCGGTCACACTGTGGTTAGAAACAAAATTTGACGCGGCTAATATTAGGAGAATTTAGTATCTTTTGTAAATGATGTGTCTGTGTGACGTCACCACAGGACAACGTGTCTTGCAACGTCCTGAACGGCTTCATGGTTAACTCAGGCAGGGTGCAGTGACAACTATTGGGTGCAGTCCGCTGCTCTTCAAGCCCAGTGTTTAGAATAGCCTATATGCAGCCAGTATATATGTGCGCGTTAGGTTTGATTCTTGCAATTAACGACTATTATTTAAAGGAACAGAATTCGCGGAATGGCATTTCTAATACAAGGGCAAAATGTTTTAAATGAGGAGGGACCTGACTATTTGTACATGATATAGAATAATTTTCTTCTTCATAGGGTCTGTGTTCATTGCCTACCGGTGTACTTTACCCTGTGTAAAGTGACTGGGGTGTGAATTTAGCCGCTCCCCTCCATCTGTTGCCTAGGTTAATAATACTAGGAGCTATCTTATGTTTATTGGACCGTGCATCACCTTGGTAGTTGAATAAAGAGAGACCAAGTTGATGTCACTTGCTTCATTATTTCATTATTTACTGCACAACATGTTTTGGATGTATTAACATCCGAAACATGTTGGGCAGTAAATAATGAAATAATGAAGCAAGTGAGGTCAAGTTGGTCTCTCTTTATTCAGCTAAGATCTATGTTTGTACTCGCCTAATATGTCTTCAGGCGTCGTAGAAAATAAATGTCACTCTATAACAGGTCAGGAAGGCCCAGATGTGAGTAGAGGTATAGATATACTCTTTCTTTAACATCTGCGCTAGATGGGCAACTGGGTGGTCAAAGTCACGCCCCAGCCACTTTTTCCCCGTGAAAGAAAACTGGTACCTATTGTAATGAGACTTAGTGGCCCCCATAGCCTGCTTGGATGGGTGAGCAAAATATCGTTCCCACGGCGATTCGATCCCCGGACCACGCAGCCCTTAACGAGGCACTATACGGGCTACTCTATCGCGGCCAATCTTCGTGGAGTGGAGAGGGAAAACGCTACCTTTATAGTGCATGTGGTGATTGGCAGTAAGTGTGCGAGGTTAAGAAATTGCTTGCGAAATTAGTGCGGATTTTTTTCGGTCTGTGACGCATTCACAATTATTCTCGCCAGTTCTTTGACTGTGTGAAAATTTATTAGATGGCAATAAGATGTACTAGATGCGCTTTCCGCAGGAATAATTGCTGAAATTAGGTTTCTGAAAGACAAAGTTAATGCCCTTCACTTTTACTTTAGCAGCATCAGTAACCGTCCTATTTACATTTCACTGCAATTACATTTCCCATGCATTTAATTACAACGACTTAGATACAAGTGAACGTAATGAAGCTGTATTATATTTTCATATAACAAAACCAACCAGGTGCACTAATGACTCATATTTATTATGGGAATAGAAATCTAAATGTTTCGGACAGTTCCTCTGTCCATTATCAGGAGCCTAACTCTGTACACACAGCGATAAGTCATATAGGTTATGCTGACTGCTTGCTAGCAAGCAGTCAACATAACCGTTATGTATTGCTGTGTGTAAAGTGCTAGACTCCTGATGATGGGCAGAGGAACTGTCCGAAACATGTAGATTTCTATTCCAATAATAAATTTGAGAAATTAGTGCACCTGGTTGGTTTTGTTATAAGAATATATAACGATGCACGGTCCTATGAACGTCAAATTGTATTGTATTGTTTTTGCATTTTATAAAAGGAGTCATTAGAGATTTCATGCCATTAAATATCGCCCTACGTGTAAATTTCCTGACTATGTGGAAAGAACTCCGAATATTCAAGGCATATACAAACTATATTTGAAGACGGACACGATCCTAAGACTTTTCCGCCATCTGTCAAATTCCATGTAATTCTTAGTCACCCAAATGGCCTTTATCGAAGGTACTTTTCCACAGAAGTTTGGAATACATTTTTGTCTCTGTGTTATGCCTAGCCCTTCATATCTTCCTTCCGTGGTTTCACCGTAATACCAATGTGAGGTGTTCATGTAATTTTCGATTTTCCACATTATGTGATTTCTTACATTTAATTTTTTCCACGTGCAAAACACCTGTCATTAGCCTACTGAAAATTTTCAGGTCCTGATGTATATATATATATTGACACATCAGTTCTTCGTTCCTATTTATGAAGTCTCCGACCGTACCTTGTGGACGCACAAAAGCGAAGTTCAGAAAGACAACTTGTAACGACAACAACATAAAGACAATTATTTTTAAACCGATACTTGCAGGGAATCTCGGGTTGAAAGTATGATATAAAGGTGTTATTTGTTTGAGGGATTTATGCGCATGACCCATAAATTTTACATACCTCGGCACAGTGGAACGAAAGTGAAAATTCTCCTTTAATTTGTGTAGGGCACAACATTCGCAGATGCACTCTTTGTAGTTTCCTGCATCTTAATTGTCTTAACGTTGATTGACCGGAAATATGAATCACAACTGCTTACTATCGCTAAGCTTTACATTGAAGCTGAAATGATTTGTCGTAATTAGGGACAGGTGAAGGCAGCGTCAATTTTACAAACAAAATCAAATTTCGTAATAACAAAAATTGATGTACAACCAATCTCTGCTTCGTAGATCAAAAGAGATCCGTGAGGCAGAGAGTTTCAAGGTCATCCGTGGATATATTTCTGTAACGGATACGTCCACGTTCGTCAGTTTTTTTAAAAAAATTTAATCCTTAATGTAGTGTTAGAAATAGTCGCGAAATTCTTTAATCGGCGATGTGTTTATTTCGTATGCTCGTTAGAATATATAAACAAGAAATTTCGTTTACCCACGGAGCTAGCCACAGTTTAATTAAGGTCAAATCAATCAGTGCATTACTACACCTGTTACTGGTATGTTTTCGTAGCTCTCTAAGTAAGTTCTGACATACAAATTCCAAATTTTGGTTACCCATCATCCGGAATCTTTATTTACGTGAGCAAGGACGAGAGTATCCGCTGTTATTTTTCGGACGCAAAAGGAATCCGCGAGCAAAAAATTTTGGAAAACAGTGACTTAGATAATTAAAGTTCGCGAGATATTAAAAAAAAGTCCGATTTTGGCGTCACACGAAGCATACTTTGTATCTTATCTATAGAACAAATACTAGTATAGAAACGTAATATCAAGCCTACATCGAAATCCATGATACGGTTTCGGAGATGAAACTGCTAATATTCGAAAGGTTAGGAAGACAGTTTTTTAAATTATTCATTTTAAGTTGATTGAAAACTTAAGTTTCATGAACAGTAAGTAGTGTTCTATATAAACCGGCCACGTGCAACTTCTAATTGGTGTGTGTTTTTCCACTCAGACATATATCTTTCTTTTTTTATTCTTCATAGGTGCGATAAAGTTAATATAAATTCCACAGTAGAAGGCATATAGAAGAAAAAGTTTCGGCATACCTTTCACAGTGAAAGATTTATTTGATCCCTTGATATTAGGAAGAAGAAAAGAAACTATTAAGAACACAGTTGTGCAGTTATTTAAGAAGTTCGCCTTATCTTCTTCAAGTACGTGTATTTTCGATCTGAGTCAGGACTAAGATACTTTAAGTCTTTAACACCTCTATCTGTAAGCAAGTAGGCAGGGTAACTAGAGGGCAGGGATTGAATGCTGTTACTGAATTCCAAAAAGTGACAAACATGTTTTGAAATACATTTCGAAGACAGAACTAAAGCTCTCTTAACTCATGTCAAAAGTTTCTGCAGGATCTCACTCGAATATAAACTTCGAGCGCAGATGAACGGACTGTAAACCCGGATAGATGTCCTGCATAAGGCATTATGCTTCGCTTTCCATAAGGCCGGGTTTCCGTCGGCATTTTGGAAAATATGACTGCATATTAACCAAAGAGAATATAAGTATAAGCTATATGGTCAGAACACAACTATATTGTCACATACAGTAGTACATGTGTTATACAACTACATGTTTCGGCTGTGGGTATTGGCCATCTTCAGGTTGCTCACAACTTATCGATCAGCTATACAATGTGGGTGGTTTTATTCTGGGGGGACGAGATTTCGTCTTACAATATTGGGGGGCATGGCCTTGTAATTTTTAGAAAAGTGTTTGAATAATCATAGTGTAAGTAGGCGTCCTACTATGAGTATGTTTTGGACCATCTATTACTTACGTAGATTTAGGTGTAATTTACAGGTGATACAGATAGAATCGTGTGCCAAGCATAAAGCAAAGTTATGACTGCAGATTTTCATACCTTTCAATCGTTCTTAGACAACGCTGAAACACAGACTTGAAATGAGCCACGGCGCTAAACTGTCCGTGTCCTTTCCAATTCATCGCTGATAATTACCCTTCCAGTAGCCGCTATACAAACAGCGCAGCTGAAAGAGAGTCTTCAAAGTGAAATCACTGTCCTGCCAGCAACTGTCAACTGTTGATTAATGTAGCGTAACTTGATGTAATTGAATGGTAATGTAGAGGGTTCGAACTAACTACCACACTATTTACCTTACTGACTGGCGCAGACAGGCACTGCCTCATATTACACTTTATCTTGTTCGTATCCTTGCAATGGCATCTGACTTCCTTATTCAATGCAGCAGAGTCCTTCTTGAGAAGCTAACCGGTTCTCAGCTAGTCAAGAAATTCCCCGCATTTTATGGGACCCGAAGGTTCAGTACTTCGTTTACAAGTGCCCACCACCTGTCCCTATCCTGAGCCAGATCAATCCACTCCGTAACCCCAAAACCATTTCCTGAAGATCTATCCTAATATTGTACTCCCATTTATGCCCAAGTCTTCAAAGAAGCCTCTTTCCTTCGGGTTTTCCTACCAAAACTCTGTATGCACCTCTCTTCTCCTTCATACGTGTTTTAATCCCCTACCCATACCATTCTTCTTGATTTGATCACATGAATTACATTTGGTGAAGAGTACAAATCGTTAAGCTCCTTATTATGTAGTTTTCTCCATTCCCCTATTACCCCATCCCTCTTACGCCCAAACATTATCGTCAATATGCTATTCTTAAACAAACTCAGCTTACGTTCCTCCCTCTATGTGAGCGACCATGTTTCACACCCCTACAACACAACAGGCAAAATTATATTAATCTTTATGTTTTTGGATAGAAAACCGGACGACAAAAGTTTCTGCACCGAATGATGGCATTTATTCTCTGATAGCAATGTGCTCTTAATTTCTTCCTGAATACAATTTTGATTTGTTAAGATTATTCCCAAATATTTGAAATCTTCCACACCTTCAAAGGAAACGTTGTCCAACTTTATACGGTGATTTCGTCCTGCATTCTGAACAGATTCATGACAATATACTTAGCTTTTACTTCTAGTCCGTCTACTAATGGTTCTGGGTTTTTTTTTCATAGTACGTACGTTTCCGCCCAATATATTAACATCATCAGCATAAGCCAGAAGCTGAAGTGTACCGTTTAATTCCAAGCCAACCTGGTGTACCTAAACCCTCCGAAAGGCATACTTTAAAGCATAGTTGAAAAGCAATGGCGATAAAGCATCTCCTTCTTTGTGAACTAGTATCACTATATCAAATTAACACCCACAAATGCACTCAAATATTATTAAGTCACCACTATATTAGCACTAAACTTTACTCAAAAATATTTCAACCATTAAACGGTCATCTTCAGATGGTATAATTAATACGTTCTAGGAGCTTGGGTCAGCAAAATGGTTCACCGCGTTACTTGTAAATACGTTTTACTTGTCTATTTTTAAAATGACCAACAAATGCACAATTAATTGGCAAAGTATCACACTCCTACATGTTTCGACACTATTGTGTCATTCTCAGAGAGCTCCTAGTTACTACCTTGCCAAGTTACACAAGTATGTCAAATGCAGTTGTTAGTAATACAATTTAAAATTAAGATATTTCAGAGGGGTTTTGAAATCTCAGTGTTTAAAATCTTTAGAATATTTACAATAAAATGGGATAAAATCATTTTGTTGTTATATTTCTCATAAAGTTCGTCTACGTGGTGGCTGTATATAAATCTTTATGTTGATGCTGCCGTCGTACTGGTCCTTTTGATATGTAAAGGTAAAGGTAAAGCAGAACCGTTACAGGCCCGGATGGGCCCAGAGGGTCCCAGGAAGTTAAGGTTCCCAGATTTCGTAACAATGGGACAGGATGGTGGTGGTTTGTCAGCCTTACACACCGGCCGCCTTACTCCCAGGAAATACTCCTGGTATTCATTTCTGTGAGAGGCTGAGTCGAACCCAGGGCCATAGTGCGATCGGAAGGATTTTATGTGAAAGAAAAACCCAATGACATTAGCTGGGATCGAACCAGCGACCTTCCGATTTGTAGCATAGCACCTTAACCACTGTGCTACTGCGGTCCGCCCTTTTTGTGTGAAGTAAACTAAAAAATGTTTTACTTGGATTTTGGAAGTTTTGTAACTGCTGACTTCATTTTGTTGACCCACGTTGCTAGAAGGTATCAATTATTCTCCCTGAAGATGATCTTTAAAGAGCCGAAACATGTTGGAGTTACTTGTAGTGTTAATAAAGTGGTGACTTAATGATATATGAATGCATTTGTTGGTGTTTATTTGATATAGTGCCTCTTATTAGTTCTACAAAATGATTGAACTTCTGCCAATAGCCAAATGAAAGAGAAATTTGAGCACCGCTGAAAAAAAAAGAGATGGAAGAGAAAAGGTGTCAAGCTTGAAACAGAATGAAGAAAGGGATGGGAGGCAAGGAAAGTAGAAGGGAAAAAATGAGAGACAGTTCATACCCAATTATTTCTTGAAAGGGAGTTCTGTTCGCCTTTCCTCACTCCAACCATGAAATCTAAACACCCTCTACACCACAGAACACAGATCCACTTCTACATGCCACGGTATAAGCTGACGCCATCTTAATTGTAGCCGTATTCCAATGCAATAAAATTCTGTTTTATGATTCTCAATGTAAAAACACTTATTTAGCATAATCAGTGTCTGGGCCTAATATTGTTATTTTTGTTCTTATGTTACTGTCGTGTCTTTGTCCAACCGGATATGGTAACTGTCTGAAGAGCTTACATTTTTAGATCAGTAAAGTCCTTAAAGAATATTTCTTCTGTTACTGGTAAAATCCAAGCAAAACCATAAGTCATTAGGCTGAATTTTGTTTATGGAAATAATACGCCGCTTTCGGTCGAGCGATATTGCCAAACCCAAGGAAAACGCGCTGGCTCAGGCCGCCTTTAAGTGTATGCGTGTCATACATAATAAGAGATACAATAATAATAATAATAACAATCTTTGTTAATATACGCATTATTTCATTCCATATTAAATTCTAATACTTCGTTATAACGATAAGCATTACCCACAAATGATTCATTTACTAAGTGGAACTTTCTTAATTAACTCTTGTCACAAAGTCCTCCTAGAGAAGCTGACAGACTAACTTCTTAAAAAAAATCCCGCCTTTCACGGAAACTGAAATTTTATTGTTGCATTCACGGGAGCCAGCCACTGGTGCCTGAGGAAAGAATTCAGAACTGCTCTATGGTTCTACATTCCACTTAACTATTTAAACGTCGAATTAAATCCCATCCGCCATCTGCTGGCATTATTAGGAGCTCACCATATTCTCCACGTTAGCAGGGTAAGGGTTTAAGTCCTTTACAATATTATCTTCCCTCCTTCACCTATGTCTGCCAAGTATCTTACTTCCTTCAGTCATTCTGACTGAAGTTTTCTATGTGTATCCTACCTCCTCTTCCGGGTACGTACCCTTCCTCCGGCCTATCCTTTTTCATTTGATACTCCCAATAATATTTGGTTCCAGGTAGCACAATGCACGAAGGGTCGAATTATAAACATTTCCCACCCCATCTTATTTTTTGCCTTAAGAATTTCTCTTCGTCACTTTTGTTCACAAACATAATCCGTTTTTATTTGTTTGTTTGTTAGGTTGAATGTCCAAGTGTCCTACCACTTCTAATATCAAGAAAGTTTACGGTGAGTGGTATAATTTCAGTGGGTTACGTGTTTCTATAGCAGAATCGTAATAAATGTATGAAGCCCTAAGTATGTATTTATAATATATATTTATTTACTGCAATTGGGTTGTTACCCGGTGGAAGTGGTTATTTTACATGTAAACAAAACATGAAATTAGTAAGATATTGATCCACGTGCTTCGAGTCAACAACGAATATATATTGGATGCTCTTTTAGCCCTGAAATGAGATAGCGATTTAGGCTGCGTCCGCTTTTATACTAAGGAAAATATTCATTACGTGCCGGATGAGAGGTTAGGAGTGTCTCATAAACTTTCTCTAATCGGCGGTTAAGAGAAAATGCACAATTCCTAAATGTAATGAATCCACGTTCTTGTAGTCCATTAAGTTTCCTTACAAGCCAAACACAATCACTCATGCAAGTCGGTAATTTGATTAAATATTACTTAATGAACATCAGGATTTTAATAAATATGGTGAAGATAATTATTAATTAGATGCGTCAGGTTGGTCTGTGCTATGAAGTTATTGGAAGAAATGTCTCCATTTATAAACACTGTATCAAGTATAAATATTTATTGACACTACGGGTACACGCAATTTTTTCTAACTACCATAAAAACAGTTGATAATGAGGCGGAAAATTTTTAAAACTAAACCGTCTACAATCCATAAATTTGCACTAAACAAAATAGACATTTTTCTTACAGTTACAAATATGCTTATAAATCTAAGCGGTGATTAATTGATGTTCCTTCAGTCAATCTCCCACAGACATTTCATAAAATTCACAAATAACTTTAGAGTCAAAGTCACAATCATACTTTTCTCCTGAACATATATTTTGTCATCTTCGGTGATGTGCATTATTATACTTGAATATCGGTAACCGGTCAAAGATAGTAGCGAAAACATATATTCTTTCTTCTCTATGACGAATTTGTTACTTTCATCTTCTTCCCTTTTTCTCCTGAATTCTTTTCCGATCCATTTTCTTTAACCACCCAATCTTAATTCGCTTTTGCTTGTCCTAGTTACGGTTTCTTGGTCTTCCAAGAGCATAACAGGAATCGGTTACTTACTGCTTATGCACTCCGCCCGCATAGTAGGAATCAGTTAGTTATTAGCTCTATACTTCCTACACATGGTAGGAATTGGTTAGTTGTTATTCACGCAGTCCAGTCGGAAGAAGGACACAATGACCAGGTTCGTTTGACTTAAACTGTAACGCACCAGGTCTCAGAATATGTCCCAGCGCCCCAGCCGCTATTCTGCTCAACTAACTTTGACTACATTCTGCAAGGTGTACCTCAGAACTATTCTAAAACTATCGCCAATATTTCCACCTCCTGTCTCTATACTCTGATGAGTGACGTCTTCCACACACAGACAGACAGAGACAGACAGGCACGGAAAATTGGTTTTATTGTACAGACTTCTTGTTGTTCAGAGCTGGAAAAGAATTTTCAAACTTCCAGTTTTGAAATTTTCGCAGCTGTATAGCTGAAGTGATCGATCTCTTTGCATGTAAAGCTGAGTCAGGGGTAAGGGTATTCCGATGTTTCGAAGGAAATTACTGCCTTCGTCCTCAAGCGTTTATAAATCTTAAAATTTTGAATGGCTGAAGATGAAATATGACTTTCTTTCAGAACGTAGGTATCTCCTTACCGTGAAACTGAGTATGAAAATTGAAGACTGGGCACGTACCGAAATTGCGACTAAATTTCCCCAAATTTCCACAGAAATTACTTAAAAGTAATTAACAACTCTGTTAGCAACATTTAAGATTACGGTTTTATTTTATTTTCTGTGCAATTTAAAGTAAAATGTAAAAAAAAAGGTGACTTTGATATAACTTTTGTCATTTTGCTTAGAAGAATTAATTAATTGCAGATTCGAGAGCCAAGTTAGATAACGTGAGAACTTCAATGATGTATAGACCCAATTTGTTACATGGGAAGCAGTATCTGTGTAGCTAATCTTCAAGAACGCAGAAATATAATGAATTTCTGTTTTCCACGTAAACTTAAATTTTGTTACAAATGGGTTTTACTAAATGCAAGTTGAAATTCTTAGCACTCGTAGTCTATAACTTCCTTCAGCCACTCCAACAATCCCCAACTGCAATAATCATCCACTTCCTTACCAGCTACCGACATTTCAGTTTTGAAACTTTGTTGAAAGTCTTCCCTGGAGACGAACAAGGAATGGGAAGGAGAAACGAAGGAGGGAATGAAGGAAATGTTTGTGGGAAGACGCATGAAGCCTATGTTTGGAAACCACAACCAAGAAAACACAATGTGTTTTTTTTGTGTTGTTGTTGCTGCTAGAATTAATCAGGGTAGTCTGTAAGCTGTCCATCCATCATTGTTGGTTTACTTAGTTGCATGTTTCCTAACCAATCTATGGTATGGAATATTTCTGGGCTGCTGCCGTTGCTTGTGACGTCATTACCAGCGCGTTAATTGTAAAGAGCGGACTGAGAGCGCGTGGCAGTACTGTCAAACCGAATCTTAATTCAGCAGGTGACTCTCGAAAATGTGCCAAAATATGTTCACTTTCGTCACACAATATTCTGTGTACTTCTGTGGCTTAGTCACTAAACGGCTAATTCCAAGGTATCACTTACTGCTTGACAGGATAATTGTGCCTCATAAAGGGAGATGTGGAACTCAAAGTTTCATTACCGTGTTAAAGAGCACTCACAAATGGATCCTGTCCTAAACTAGTTACGTTCTCCTACAATTTTCCTCTGAGATCAGTTTTAATATTATCCTTCAGTAAAAGACTAGATATTTCAAGTGGTCTCTTTACTTCAAGCTCTCAGACAAAGTATACAATTCTCGTAACACTCATGTGTGCTTCATGCTTTGCCAGTCTCACCCTTCTTGATCATCCTAACTGTATTTTGTGCAGATTGAAATTTTTGAAGCCAAAAATTATGAAATATTGGCCAACATTTTGCACTGAGTGGTAGTGAACTGCTATTAAAAACCCTGATTTTTAATTCCTCTATGAAAGGAATTTGATTCCTCTAGTTTCATAATGAAATGCATTACGATGAAAGATGAATAAGCACGTGAAGACTGAGAAAAGGCTTTATTACAACCTTGAACTAATTGGAATGCAGGAAGTAATACATGTAAATAGCGTGTGTCAAATCATTGCCGTCAATAAAGCCACTAGGTCATACGCAGGCCAAAGGACGTTTAATGTAGTTTGTGGGATGGGTTGGGATAGCGCAGTCAGTATCCGTGCTCCCTACGGGCTGAACAGTCCAGTGATCGAACTTCGGTGGCTGGCGAGATTTTCCACACCCGTCCAAATCTGCCCTGGGCCACCTAACCTGTTGTGCAGTGGGTACCGCGTCTCTTTCCCGGGTGTAAACGACGGGGCTGTGGCGTTAACCACCCATCCCCATCTAGCGTCAAGTTTAAGGAAAGAGTGGAGCTGAAATCTTGCTCTTCCTCCATTCTTTCATTGGGGGTAAGGGTGAAATTTAAGTGTACATTATATAGAGCCAATTTCGTATTTTACAGGAATACAGTTCGCAAATGGCCACATATCAACAAGGAAAAGCATTTAACATTCAGAGGACCGTGCCTCGTGATATATTCTTATAATAAAAACCAACGAGAAGCAATATTTCTCAAATTTTATTTTGGTATAGAACTCTACATGTATCGGACATTATCTCTGTCCATCATCAGGAGTCTAGTACTGTACACACAGCAATAGGTATTTGACATACATGTTTTGCTGTGTGTGCAGTACTAGACTCCTTATGATGGGCAGTAAACCTGTCCGAAACATGTAGAGTTCTATACCAAAATAAAATGTCAGAAATAATGATTCTCGTTGGTTTTTATTAGAAGAAGGAAAGAGCAATCAGGTAGATATTTGACCCTCAACAATGCCACTGAACTGAGAACTTTAGGAACCAACGCATACAATATGTTATGCAAAAGCTAAAACCAGGCCAAGGAAAGAGATCGGAAGGTGGGAGTAAGGGTACAATGAGACTATATGTGGGTTTGAATGAAGGATAGGAAGTACTTCGTGATAGACACAATGTGTAAGACACCAGCACTAATTAGTAAACTAAATATGAGCTTCTAGAGCCAGATTAATCGATTAGCTGTAGTCGCTAGCAGTATAGTGGATATGCACTGGGAAAAATCTGGTGATACCAGACACATCCTAAGAAATGTATTTGAAACTCAGCCAGTAATAAATTATTATTATTATAGGAATACTAATTTCTCTTAAGACAGTGATTCTTAGTTAGTGGGCCGCCGCTTAATTTCTGTTATTTGAAAAGTATATCAGATTTAAATTTATATATATATATATATATATGTGTGTGTGTGTGTGTGTGTGTAATGTATTTGGAATTATTCATTTTTTTGGCCAGAGTAGTCTACTCCCCTGTTGTAATTTGGGTACTGATTGGACAATCATAGAGTCGTGGTTCGATTCCCGTTTGAGGACAGTTATTTATCTCTTTTCCAAAGTCAAGAGAGGTTCTGGGTTCCATCCAACCCTCTATTTAAGAAGTAGTGCAGGGGATTTCTAGGGGGATTAAACAGCCGTGGCGTAAGGCTGACCAACCACTAACCTTCATCTAGTGCCGAGGTTAAGAATAAGGGAGTTTGTACCTCCACTTCCCCTTACACTTTCATGGAGTGCAGAGAGGCAGCATTACAGGCTAACCGTCTGGACTTATTTATCTTCTGAGTTTGCAATAGAATTACAAAAATAATATTCCGGGACAGGTTAATTTCCTTCCTCAGATAGTCACCTGCACCCGACAGGAAAAGAGGCCCTAGACGTTTGGAATATATTTGGCTACTATCTAAACGTGCCGATCCCAGTGGCCGCGAGATTTAAGGCGTGGGTGTACGGTCGGTCGCTTCCTAGAAATGTGGTTTCGAATCCCGCCGGGGTGCATGGATGTCTGTCTCCTGTTAGGATTTTGTGTTGTCAGGCAGAGGTTTATGCGTCTTGCTGATCACTCGTTCAGAGGAGTCCTACCGAGTGTCGTGTGTCTGAGTGTGAATGCGGAACCTCGAAAATGATGGCGCCTAGGTCTCCTATGGGTGTCGAGCCACTAAAAAATCTAAACTTTAATTGCAGGTGACGAAATTTCCCATTTTATGTTTTTTGCCATCTACCTGTTATCTTTTCTCTACTTAGTTGAATTATTCTTACATGCCTTTTACGTTCAGACTCAATCAAATGAGATGTCAACTTAAGGTCTTCTACATTTTGATCTTCAGGTTTGCAGATCCCACACGTATTATTCAACATTATAAAATACTTTATTCATTAATAGACCTAAAGTAAATGGGCTTGCAGCAGCGTAAGATAATACACTGCGCTGTGACCCATTTCCCTGCACAGCATGCTGATTTCTGTAATCAAAAGCAGAAAAATCAAGTAAAAAGGAATTTTAAAATAAAATATCGTCGACTAGCGAAATCGTATTTGCATTCGCTATCTAAGGCTAGGGGTTGTTTCGTACGAGTGAAATTAAATAATTTGAAATAAAAGGTAAAGTAGTCCCGTTTCAGGCCTAGAGTAGCCCAGAGGGTTCCAGGAAGTTAAGATTCTCAGATTTCATGACAAAGGCACAGGAAGGTAGTAAGGTTGTCAGCTTTACGCACCGGCCGCCTTTATCCCCAGGAAATGCTCCTGGTACTCATTTATATTAGAGGCTGAGTCGACAGCAGGGCCATAGTGCGATCGGAAGGATTTTATGTTAATGAAAAATTCCAGTGACACCAACTGGGATCGAACAAGCGAACTTCCGATTTGTAGCACAGCACCTTAACCACTGTGCCACCGAGGTCCCAGTAATTTTAAATATAAATCTGCAATAACAACATTTTGATCCGGTTACAATCATTATATTTAACAATATCTGAGTTTGATGTTTAAATAACAATTTTTGGACTATTTTATGAAGACATATTAACTGGTGAGTATATGAAATTTGGTAAGATGACAGATGCACGGATTCATTTTTGCGGCCAACTGCATTTCTCATTTTTATCGACTGGAGAAAAATCATTCAATATCTGGTATCAGGTTGTAACTCGAATAAAGTACCACTAACTCCGATGCTACCCACTTCCTTTGCTAAGCCACATTCATAATTAAGTTGGTGAATTCTTCTTCCGACAGATATTTCAATAAAATCTAAAAAAAACACATGTGCATTAAGATTTTGTTAAATACTGTCCCTTTTCTGAGGGAAGTAAATTCCATAAGCTCTACCTTTCCGGGGTACATCTATGAAATGAGAGGATGTCGTTAATAAATTATTTCTTTATTTAGTACCCTTCATAACAACAGTTGTATCGGCGCTTTGACATGAATGTACTGTGTAATAAACCTCGAAAACCAAATGATTTTATCACTAATATTTTCGGTCCTAAATTTACTTGCAGTAATTCAGTCTTTCTATTATATTTCACATTCTTCAAATTTATTTAACAACATTTTCTTAGCTCAGGCTAACTTTCAATGGCAAAGCTCACGAGTAAAAATCAAATGTTGAACGACTGTGGAAGAAGCGGTCGTGATCTGATTTCATGTACTGTGGTAGCACGTGACTGGGAGAAATTAAAAATTTCCACGAAAAAACTCAGGCAGAATAAAAGGTATATGGATATAAATGGGACGTCCATGAGTAAAAAAAATGTGAGCAAACTAATCAACAGCACCCTTTAAATAGCTAAGAGGAACAGTTCGTTTCATTTGTTGAAAAAGAGTTACTTACGTTTAGGATGTAAACGTGTAAAAATAACACTGGGGTGCTGATAAGTCCTTAGCCCGACCAGGAAGGAAACAAGCTTGGAAACATGTCAGAGACGCGCGCGATTTCTACAACATCGAGACGCGAGCTGTCATCAAGTTTTTTTCCTGCAAGGCAAGGCGCCGAAGGAAATTCACGCCATTATGACAGAAAAATTAGCTTATTTCCTTCCTGCTCGGACTAAGGACTTATCAGCACCCCTGTAATGTTTTCGCATGGAAGGGTATTAAGATCACAGGTCTCACTTTGTCGACGTGTTCAAATAATGTTTTAAATACTAACACCAAAACACCAAATTCGACACCAAGGAGTTTTTCCTCCCTTCCTCTCTTTGTGAACAGGCGACAAGAGTGAAAGGTCCAACGATCTAAAGCCTGAGATGCATGTATGTAGGTAGGTTTGTGCAACAATAGTCTCTAGCGGATAAGTAAACAAAACTTTAGTTAGTTAAACCTTGGCAAAGCTCCCAAAAGTAGCTAGCTGCCTGCACAGGAACCTTACTTCTGTCATATAATTATTCTCTAACCGGCGAAACCTCCCTCGCGAAATGCACAAGGCACAGTCCTTTTCTCTCTCCCTCAAGTAGTGTGTGTGTTTGAGGTTAGAAGTGCTAATGAAGGAAACACTGAGAGACTTGAGGGGTAAATTCTGAAGAGGGTGGATGTGTGGGAAGAAGGCCATGGGAAACAAGACAACTGATGGTGAAAGATTTTTATTTTGTCCCAAGTAGTATGAAGTGGTTCTTCAGCGTACAAGCAAGGATGCTTCAGAGTGGAGGCACACATGTAGATATGTAGGGTTTGTGGTTTAATTCATTAATGTCCATGTGTTCAGGAAAGCAGATATGGGTCATAATTTGTATGTGCATATTACTGCAGCTTTGTTGTGTAGAAGACACATAGCCATAAGCAGAGAGAAAGGACGTAAATAACAATTTAGAATTTAAAGAATTAGTAATGAGTCGTTGTGTTTATAGTAATAATAATAATAATAACAATAATATTATTCATGTATTTACGTGCTGATACTAGATCTTAAGACAAATAACAAAATGAACACTAATTTAATAAAAGACCTTTTTTGGATTATGCGAAGGAGGTTAAAACTGAAACACACATAAACGGAAGGTAACAAGAAGAATAAAAAAAAAGAGAAAAATGCAAGGCAAGTCAATTAACTAAATCGTCAGTGTCAAAATGTGAGGAACTACACGTTATTGTAAAAAATACAATGTGTTCTCTGAGTAGGCACTTTAAACCTTATCCTGCTAACGTGGAGAATATGGTGAGCTCCTAATAATGCCAACAAATTGCAGATGGGATTTAATTCGGCGTTTAAAGGGTTAATGAATGATCCGACAAACGTCGACAATTTTCCAGTATATAAAAGGCTGTAAAATGTCTGTTCTTGATGCGAATCAAGCAGCAGTATTTTGCATAGATGACCGACCCTGAACACAGTACAGCCTATGTTACTGTCCCAGCTACAATATCGAAAGCCTATAGTGCCAAAAAAGTAACAATGCACTCTCATACATGAACGTAATGTACATTAATCATAAAAAGGAACATAAGAGCTAATATCACATTTTAAACGTTCAAAATTTCAGAAAAAGATCTACAAACCGAGGACAATCTGACTACAATACTCGAAACTCCTGAGAAGGCACACATAAGAAAAATATGAAAAATTAAATAACGCCTATGTAAACTATATAACACTACATATTTATATTTTGTACTGCCTGTCTTCCAATTTTTCATTAACACAATCCTTCCGGCTGCACTATGGCCCTTGGGTTGACTCAGCCTCTAACAGAAATGAGTACCAGGAATATTTCTTGGGGTGTAAAGGCGGCCGGTGCGTAGGGTTGACAACCTTATCACCTTCAAGTCTTACTGTCTTGAAATTTCGGAACCTCATTCTCCTGGAAATCTCAGGGCCTGTCCAGGCCTGTCATGGGATTGCTTTTCCTTTACTGTCTCTCTACCAAAGTGGCCTAATATATCATAAGTTTCTCCAATAATTTTATATACAAAAGTTTGATTTTACTTTTAATATTTTATTTACTTGATATTGTAATATAACCTATATAAAACCTGAAGATTTGTAGTTCACAACCACTGGCTAAGACACAACCAAGTTTGATAATTTTCATACAGTTTTATATGACAATGCTTACATTGTAACAAATGCTGTACGACATACGGTGTCCCGTATTGTGAATGTAAATACAATGCCTTATTTTGACAGTTTTGTAATGGTGGCTTGATGAATGTCTTTGCAGACCGAAACATGTAGTAATGCTTAAGTAAAAAGAAACTTTTCTGTGTTTGAAGGGTCGTAAAGGATTAGATTTCACTTGTTTAAAATGGAATTAAATGAAGGTAAATTTGATATCATAAATTGATCTTCGGGACACAGAAAATTTATTGAACAGCCTAACGATTAACAGCTTCCCTCTTCCATGGAGTTTATGAAATACGTATGCGATGAACCATTCGTCCCAGTATTTAATTCCTCATTTGTCTAAGAACTTCACACTTAAAATCCAACAGCATACAGCGGGCTTCTAATATCTGGACAGTTCGTTTATTGCAATAACTCTATCTCGTATTCTTTCTGTTGTTTCTATCCATCTATTACTCTTCCTGCTATCATGAAAAGTTATCGAAATTACTTCTCCTTTTTCCTGGTTGTACATTTTTTATCCGCCATAGACGACGGTTCTGACATCCTGTTATGATCCTTAAAATCTCTCTCTCCGTATATACGAGAGAGGGGAAAACCATGTTCCACCAATTTTTCCTTTACGATCCACCAAACAGCTAAAAACGTCAATGACTTTGATCTTCTTCAGCCTCTAAAAAGAGTTTTGAGCGAGTGGTTGGGGAAAGAGGGAGTATCATCCCTTTGACGAGAGGAGAAAGAGAAACAGGGACAGAAAGAGAGAGAGAGAGAGAGAGGGGGGAAAAATATAACTAACAATGATTCGTGTCCTCGTCGTTTTGCTCTTGACGGAAATCGACAGAGGCTTCTTCTTTATCCTCTGAGGTCCAAAGATATACCGTACGAGCATTCAAGTCTTGAACGATTACAAGCTACGTCGACTGGTAAAAGTTGCGGAAGTTTAGATGGTTCTTGGTGTCTTGTTCTTCAAGACCAAATATTTTGTTTTGGACTACATCATCCCGAAGATGAAGGGACCAGATTCTTTCTAATCGTCGGTAACTCACCACCAGTCGGCACAGCATTAAATCCCAGAAGATATGTCTCTCCAGCAATACAGTTTTAATAACACAAATTCTCGATATTTTTATCCCTTGAGACTAATGCAAATCTTGTGCACACTCTCTCACTGTGACAGTGGAACCCCATATTCCAAAAGGACCTTAATGAATTTCGATATCAGACACAATTCTGAGATAGATATGTCGATTTCACATACACGCATAATACTTCATTATGATGAATTTAGTGTCATCTAATCATATCCTTTTAGACTTTCGAAGTAAAAATATTCTGACAATTCTCCCACTATAAATGCATTCCTTGCACCTCTCATGTAATCCAAGGCCCTGTGTGTAACAACTTTCTAGATATCACAATCCTAACAATATTATGCGACCTGTAAGTTTTGGGGACTTCCTTATTAAACAATATCATACATTCTTAATTTGAACCTTATTAGTTTAAAGTATTTTTGTGAAGATTTAGTTTTTAAATCTTTGCGAAGTACATTTTTTTCAGATTAAGGAACAACACTTGCAACCATAAAAAACTGATAAAATGAAAGTTTTTGTCCACATTTCAAGTAATTAGGCAACACGATTCTGACAATTAAAATTTTTTTAAATGAAAAATTCCCAATTTTTATGAGGAACCTTTTTTTTTCCAAATTTTAAACTCATGTTCCGTGCATCGTAATTCACTCTTAATAAAAATCCAACCAGATGCAACAGTATGCAGATATTTATTTACTGCAAAGTCACTCTACATGTTTCGGTTGTCACAGCACCCAGCATCAAGAGTACTAAAAACTGTAACCGCAACCTCC
>Ga0136643_10004030_pt1 | contig 20048 bp, 8 predicted proteins | sample TergutLab28metaG_FD_96883 | JGI IMG/M metagenome (GOLD analysis project Ga0136643, IMG submission 96883) | Labiotermes labralis P1 segment gut microbial communities from Petit-Saut dam, French Guiana - Lab288 P1 (version 3) (version 3) | ecosystem: Host-associated > Arthropoda: Insects >...
GGAAAATGATCTCCTGATGATGAGCTTCCCGAAAGCTCGAAACATGTAGAGAGTGAATGACGACTACCCATGAAAATAAAGGATAGTCCACAAGTGACATCGTGTTGGTTATTTTTAAACAAAACACATATGAGATATTTGTTTACTGCAACTGGGTTTTCACTCGGTGACAGTGGTCGGTAAACTTGTATTAAAATGGGAAATGGACAATTATATACAAATGGAGAAACAATAAACAAAACGCAGAATACGCAAAATAGAAAAACAAACGTAAAGTCAAGAAAATAAACGTAAAGAGAATATTAAAAGCATAAGACGAATAATTAGAAAATAACAAAGGGAAGCAAATAATAGACAGAAAACAAACTACACAAAACTTGCATACAGCTCCTTAATTATAAATCAACGAAATATAAGACTGTATTTGGATACAGCCACTCACAATAATATGTTGCTTCGGTCTGTTATATCAGATAACAAAGGCAAATAATTCTCTTCTATAAAAGTTAATGTTAATAAGCATGATAAATGTAACTTTCGTTAAAAGGTCTTGAGACCCTTTCGAACACAAACATGATAAAATAAAATTAGTTTCAATAAACATCTTTCCGTTTTCACTTCCCTCCAATACAATATCTTACCCTCTACATAATGTAGCTTATCAACAAGAAATAAGCATTGCCAATACATTTTTTGATTTGATGGTTACCATCACGCTGTGTTTGAATATCAATACACATAAATACGCAAATTTTCTTCTAACAACACTATGCACTTTTATTGCAACACAGCTACACATTTCGGTCCACTACACGATCGTCATCAGGCTGTCGATAAAAGGCATGAAAAAGTAAATAAGCACAAAAGTATACACTTAATTAATCTGCTTGCGATATCAAAAATTATGGAAACTAGTTGAAATGCTTCCTTATTTCATCGATCAGTAGCTGTTATTTATGAAAATACATCTGTAAGGAATTACCACTACTCGGTCTACTCGGTGCGTAATAACCCAGAAGAGTGCAGTTCTTATCTACTTCGCGGCGGAAGCCTGAAACACCACTGGTGGTAGTTTCTGCCAGATTATTAGTTCTTTCAGAAGAAGAATTTGTGCTGGACGTTTGGGCATTAGACACAGAGACACTGGGATCGGGGTAGATGGAAACTTCTAAGATTGGACATTGGATGAAGGCCTCGGTGCTGCAGAGAAAACGGACATGCCCATCTTAACTACATCTACCCTTGGATTTACCTTAATATTTGGCAAAATCTTGGATAACGTCAGTCAGGTAGTCCAATGGCGTTCGACATTAAATGTGAGCATTCATTACGCACGTTGTGACGCCACTGTTTTAAAGGAACCTAAAACATTTTAGGTTAGAAACTCAGACAGCTATATAAATAAACACACAATCTTGCGCCTGACACAACTATTCAGTTTTATTGCAGCATAACTACATGTTTCGGTCCACTACAGAACCTTTATCAGGTTGGCAAAACCTTCCTAAAAAGGTAAACATGCACACAAAGTGAAAGTTTCATTTTTTACAAGACCTAAAAAATTAAGAAAATTTGTTAAAATGCTTCATTTTCCATCCCTTTTGCAATGATTCTTGACCCTTGAAAATGGGGCCGATAGGTTGTCCCGAAATGTCTGTAAGGAATTACTACTACCTGCGTAATGACTCAAAACGCGTGCATTTCTCTTCCGAAAGAAATAATAAAGAAAATAACGTCAGCGTAGCACAATTTTGATTAGAGTTTTTGAGTAGTGCGTTTCCAATTCCAGGCAGTCCTTTCTAACAAAGGATGGTGGAATATATCTTAGCTTTAAAGTTAATGTTTGGCGGTTTTATGGCTGTCACTCTTCAGTAGGCTTACTAGTGAAAATTGGACGACAGATAGATACACATACAGTTACACACAAATAAATGGTGGTAGTAAGCACATAATATTATATTTGGTCTTAGGGACAGGCAGTAAGTCAACCCCGTCTGTTTCTTCATTTGTTTAATTATGCCAATTATGTCAACTTTTCTTCTCGTTTCTTCCAGGCGATTTCCGAGATTTGTGCCCTGAAATACTTTATGGCTGCCTCCTACTTTCTTCCAAAATCCACGTGTTCAAAATTAATTATAACTGCTCAATTATAAATCAGAGCTGTAGAAACTGAGTAGTTTTGGAAATTTAATAATTATACAGCCTGATTAAAGTTACTAACAAAAGGCAATACAGGAGAGACTGATATAAAAGTGATCTCTCCCGCAGTCGGTAGGACTCGAACCTACGCTCCCAGAGGGAATCTGATTTCTAGTCAGACGCCTTAACCACTCGGCCACGACTGCTCCACCTAAAATAACGAGCCGTCACGCCGAAACCAAAGCCCTCTAACATGTCAATTTTCCTAGTGTATTGTGGTTTGTTTTGTGATAATGACTGTGTCGAACTGTACACCTTTAGTCATTTATCCTTGTAGATGCAAGAGAGTACTTGACAAAGGCCACGATCCTTTTGTCTTAAGATTTCTTTCGTTCGACATGGCACAACAATCCATAGTCAAAGCGAATGACAAGGATGTTATCCTACCATTACAGTCCTTCCGCCAGAATACGTGGTTTTCTCCATATGGATTCCACCGGATGTTTTTCTTATGCAGATTGAAAAACGCGGATGCAAAAAAAATTACTTCACCTCCCCCCCTCCAAAAAAGAGTATCTGAGGATCCGATACTGCACACCCCCGGTAGGCGAGTCATCATCCCTGACATGCCACACAAACTTTTCGATTGGTCGAGCGTCTTTAAATAGCAAGAAAAGCATGCTATAATTTTATGTCGACAGTATTTCATAGCAAACAACTCTCACATTGATTTTATTAAGACATAGAATATATGAATGTAAAAGAACCAATGAAAGTATCAATAAGAGTATCAAGCACAGGATACGACGATCTTATAATTAGACAATGATTAAACTTTTGACGCCTAATGTCAACTATAGTGGTCGGACCGCACCGCTAACCTCTAAAGTTCCATTTTATATATTTATTCAACAAACACAGGTACTGAATATTTTAAAAGTGGTATATACTCTCCGTTTTTTTCTCTTCAAAATGCAGTTTGTTTCACAATTCTAACATATTTGGTTCCTGTATTATTCACATTTTACATACAGGATGTGCCAAAATTTAAAAAAAATATTCCGGCGCCGAAAGGTTAAAGAGAGTCTTAAGGTTAACATAAAATTTGTTGGTTTGTTTTTGGTGCAAGAACCCCCAGTGGGCCAGGGCTTACTCATTCACGAGGCGAAAGTTTAGTCATGGATAAGATATACAGTACAATAGGCATAACGGGCATTTAAGAATTGCAACATCACGTAGAGTGGTCTTTTACTGAAAGAAACGTGGTTCAAGAAACCTCTCGTGTACTTACATAAGGAGAAACTAAGTAAATTACTTGTGTATTGAATATTTTACAGCAATTAATGTACATTCAAAAGCACAAATTTTGCGAATCTTAACCTGCCACAGCCTTCGAGAAGACATATATGGTTCATGGCCTCCTCATTCACGAGATTTCTAGATCACACACAACGACGCACCACAGACGGTAGGACTCCTCTGGACGAGTGCTTAGCTCGTCGCTGAGACCTCTACCTGACAACACACAACATTCACTTCAGACAAAAGTCCATGACCTCGGTGGGATTCGAACCCACAATCTCAGCATGCGAGCAGCCGCAGACCTACGACTTAGACCGCGCGGCCACTGGGACCGACTTAATGTAATGTAGGATAAACGAAGAAGAAAAAATGTTAGTTAGGCATAAATAGTCAGAAACTATCCTAAAAGTACAGCGGGTATAAGGGTACTTTGTTCCTCACTGTGTGTGGGTTAGAACACGACAAAATGCATTTCGGAAGTTTTGATGTTTTGCTGACCGTGTATTTCAGTACAATCTTAGTAATTAACCAACTTAATGCACAAAATCTTGTTTTATAATAAGTTTGTTACATGCCTGTACATGTTTCGAGCACTATGTGCTCATCATCAGGAGGTCAAAATTGTATTATACAGCATCTGGTATCATCACACTTGTATGATGCCAGAGGCTGTGTAATACAATTTTGACCTCCAGATGATGAGCACATAGTGCTCGAAACATGTACAGGCATATAAAAAACTTATCATAAAACAAGATTTTGTGCATTAAGTTGGTTAATTACTAAAAGTATTTCGGAAGGTTATATTGGTACGCGGCATGTAGTCGTGACTGTGCACTTGCTAATTTGTTAATACAGTTTTCACGAATTACGTCGAATGCTTCACCATGTTAAGCAACAGCCTTGTATCTGAACAGATGATACGAGATCACATCTCGGACTGGAAAGTTAAAGCCCTTAGCATTTAGATAATACATACAAGCAGTGTTGTGGAAGGTACATGGAAGCTGACCTAGTTGCGCCAACCTGCTTTAGTTTAAAACTTCTGTTCGGCATTGAAGTGCTGGGAGAGATTTCTCGCTAAAGTTTCCAGAGACAGATTAAGCAAGCAGCAACTACGAGTCGAGGCGATATCGATTTCTTGGCGACGCAGTGTTCGTACAGCTACACCGGTCGACGTTTCTGCATATCGAAACAGGATATCTAGGGACAGTCCTGCGGGTAGCATGTGCTACGTTCCTGCGACTCCGCAGGCACTGCGCACCACCCAACGTGCAAGCTGTCAAGGAACACTGGTCAAGACAATGAACTTACTCTAAATTCCGATTGAAAATCGTATTAGTAATATTATTATTATTATTCAGGAAAACAAAGCGGCAGTTAAAGTAACACAGTTTTTCCTTCCTGAAGATTCTACTGAACACATGCCTGCGAATTCAGACTGCGTTTGTCACTGTCCCTTTCAGCAAGTGATCTTTTGATTAGAATGACTGTGCTGGGTCACGATTGTGACGTTCTACGCTGTTCTGAGCCCAGCTGGCTACACTTTATTTTACAAAACCCTTTTTAAAATCATTTTTTTTATCTGCATATGCTAACTCCCATGAAGTCTCTACCATCTACATTTCCCACTGAAATTTTGAAAGCTCTTCTCATTTCCTTAAGGGTAGTGTATAGCCTGCCGACCACGTCAAATTAATTTAACCGTTTGAAGGTCAGTGGTAACTATCTGCACCACCTGTTCAAACATTAAGAACTGTACATTTTGCCCGCACATTTCGTTTATGTATTGTATTGATTCATAAAATAAATTCCGAACATTTCCTTGAAAATAATTAACTAGGTCTTTATGACAGAAAAGAATTTTATTCTCAATGAAATACTGACTGAAATTTTATAAATAATTTAGAAGTACTTCAGTCTTCAGAGGGTTAATTAGCTTAATAATTGATTATTAACTTAGGTGAAGACGGTCAGTTACGAATCCAATGTTACAATCTCTTTTCCATTCTCCAATTGAACTTTCTCTTTAACAGTGTTAACTATTCTCCAGTTCATGTTTTGCCACTGGGCGTCAGGCCAAGCGTCATACCAACATGGAACAGCAGGTAAATTTACAGCTCTATGTCTTTACGCCCCCTTTACATGATGTGCATAACATGAACACGCCTTCGTGTTTTATCTGGAGAAGTGTGGGGTTAATTTTAATTATATTTTACACCAATGTATGACATATGGGATCACACCCTATTTGTGTTTTTAGTTTCTTTCGAAATATGCAAAATATTGAGAAGTGAAGAACTGAAGAATAAAAAACCAACTATATGCCACTTATTATTTTATTGTACTTCTTATAGACTCAGCATGTTTCAGGTATAGTAATGCCCGAAACATGTTGAGCCTATAAGTTAGACTCAGCATGTTTCAGGTATAGTAATGCCCGAAACATGTTGAGCCTATAAGTTAGACTCAGCATGTTTCAGGCATAGTAATGCCCGAAACATGTTGAGCCTATAAGTAGCGTGAATGATCGCCCCAAGTACATTCTAAAACTTCTGAGCAACTAAGTGATACGACAGCTACTTACGTTCACCCCTACAAGGATGGTCTAAAAATACATACAGTTTTATACTTGTTTTATTTACAATAGTACTTTAACTGCTAACATAAACTTTTAAATGCACTTTAAGTTCAAGTGTAAACAATGGGATCCTATTGGTAGAGTTGACGAAAGTACCTTAATTAACAATAATATTCTGTAGGCCTGATGATGGCCAGATAAAACGGCCGAAACATGTACCCTGATTAACCAGTTGTGAAACTACAACTGCTATTCAGTTGTTGTGTATAGACGGTACTTTGCAATAAAATTTTGCTATAAGAAGAACAATAAAATAATAAGTGGCATCTAGTTGGCTTTTTATTCTTCAGTTATCACAATGATGCACGGTCCAACAAACATCAGATTCACATTGAGAAGTATTCATTTTCTAAAACGTAAAATACCAAGGCGAAGGCTGCATTCGATATGTTGACAGTAATTAAAAAATTTCTATAAACACAAATCACAAACGTAAATATAAATTGCGTACAAAACATTGGTTGAGTATAATAATTAAAAATATGGCGAAAATAATAATCAGTTTATATAAAACAAATCTAAAGCAGAAACTTGGTAATGTAGCACTTAAAAAGTAATAAGAGCATTTATAATGGCAGTAAAATGCCATGTGTCTAAAACAGTCTTACTAGGATTGGAACCTAGAACCATGCAAGCATCATCAAACAACGTTAGCATTTCGTTCTTGGAAAAAACTTTCTATTACCCAGACTCAGGCTTTCCGTCCAGTTTGAAATAAACAAGTAGTAATGTTCAAAAAGAAAGTCGAGGTCTGATACTGCAACTAGTACCTAAAAATCGGTGTCTGAAAATCAGAAGACTCAAGGGTACAGTAATCAAACGACATTATAACTTGTCTCCAAATTTAATACATTTGAAATAAGCCTAATAGTGGAAAACACGCGGTGTTCCGCAGTGATTTCATGTCCCTCTTTGTCAATAATGAAATAAGCAATTATATTTCGTGAAAAAATAGCAATTTAACGTTGCCAGCACGCCCCTGTTTATGATACAGTGTTCCTGTCGTGAGTAAAATATCAGAATATTGTTAACTTTATATTTCCGCTCGTCAAAGAACATAATTCATCAATTACGCTTCTGAACTTTAAAAAAATCTGCTGTTAAATGATGAAAGAATAAGTATTCTAAAATTTCTAAAATTAAAGCATATTGAAGGAATTAAACTCACACTGAGATTACTGGAAGGAGCTGTATGAATCTCATATGCGGATTTGTGCGTATTATAGTTCATACCTTGAAGAAAAATATTCGAAAGAGATAAGAGCAAGCACAAGGACAATGTACCAAGGATGAATTTAGAAACTGTATAAACCGGTATGAAGTGCAGTTTACAGTGTTGGCAAACGTGATAGGTAAAGATAAAAAATTAAGACTTCGGTAATTTTTAAAATTATTCGTCAGATGAATAATCCAATATCAAAATGTGATTCACATATTGGATTGCGAGAGGTTAACATTACTGAGTAATTCAATGTAGAAGCATGGCTTAAGCTACGGCTGCATCAGAAATGTTCTAATATAAGCCTGTAGGTCTTCGGGAATTTACAGCTTACAATGTTCAGATTATATATTGATAGACGGGGAAAGCCGAATCGTAGTCTTGAAGACGGAGGCAGTACGTTCCCCCGAAACATGTGTGGTAACCAACAAATCTCTATTGTATCACAAGCCAGAAGCTTATTATTTGGAAGGATACCAGTATTGGGCTCTGGCGGTAGAAATATTCCACTTAGTGCCTAGGGTAATGTCAGTATGCCCATTGCTTACTGGAACATGCTCTGAGAGGCGCTCAAAGTAGTTACGTGACCGTCAGAGCGTACGGGTCCTTTGCACTGCGACCGATATTTAGTTGCAATGTTTGTGAGTTTGTTTCGAAGTTGCTGGTAAAGGTGGTTTGGAAATTCCCTCCCTCCCCAGCCCTCATTTTGTCACGTGATTCAAGCGTATTGAGGTGTCACTTTGGAATTACGGACCGTACTGTTTAATTGTACTTCACATGTGAGTTTATGTCGCAAGTTGGCAGCCCTTTCCGCCTCGAGGTTCAACATAGTAGGAAGGATAGAGAAGAACAGTACGTTTACTTTCCGTTATATTTATTATTTAGAACAATAATCTTGGTCCACAGCTGGAAAAAAGACTGCAGTGTACTTTGCTTTCTTAACATCTTCTAGTAGGTACAAATGATGTCAATAAATAAAGATTACTATTTTTTATTTACATCCCTTATACTCAAATATGCTCATATAGAGACACACCCAATTTTACCGATACATTTTCCACCGACGTCTCTGTGAATACTATTAATATTTGTGAATTCCGCCGCTGAACTTCTCCAAGAAGTGATCGCAACGTGTACGTATGAAGAACTATGTAAATTTTAACACCTCTGCCTCAGTTTGGTTGTGTCCCACGATGGTAGTGTTCCATAATTTATAACCAGTCTGCGGCGCAATCCACGTATATTATTAAAATATGTCTTCAAGGATTCACATAGGCCTTTGGAGGTGCGAGTTGGCGTAGTAGGTTGAGGTATTGCGCTATAAGCCAGAAGGTCGCGAGTTCGATTTTTTATGTGGCCAGTGAAATTTTTCAATGTGTCAAACCTTCCGGCCATACTATGAGCCAGGGGTCGACCCAGCCTCTGACAGAAAGGAATATCAGGGATATCTCTTGGGATAAAGGCGGCCAGTGCGTAGAGCTGACATGATTGTCACATTAATATGCCGACTGTCTAGAAACTCTAAGAGCGTTAACCTCCTGGAGTCATAAGGGCCTACCCAATCATATAATGGAATAGCCAGGATATAGGCATTTGGAACAGACATTCATTTACTGAATAAAATCAAAGAATATTACACAACTAAATGCCTGCAGGAAGTCAGAGGTATTGATGACGAACAACGCGATATTAAATGGATTTATTGCACTGAACGGACAAATGAAGTCTTCCTCCTTATATTTCCTTTCAATCTGTATGCAACGATAAATATCACAAGTAAATATGATGTTTATTGGACCGTGCGTCATTGTGATAACTGAAGAATAAAAAACCAATAGAAGCCACTAATTATTTTTTTTTGTACTTCGTATGGGCTCAACATATTTCGGGCACTACTATGCCCATCATCAGGAGCTTGCGACCTCTAACATACAGCAAACCAAGAACGAAACAACCGATGTAGTAATAAACATCATAGTCGTAAGTTTCCTGATGATGGGCATAGTAGTGTCCGAAACACGTTGAGCCCATACGAAGTACAATAAAATAATTAGTGGCTTCTAGTTGGTTTTTATTCTTCGGTTATCGGAAGTAAAATTTGTACATCTTATGAAAATACACTTCATTTTAATCCCTACATTTAACCTTGTTATGATAAGAAGAAAATATCATACCTCGCTACATACTCAGCTGATAATTTGTTATTTCTACGATTCTGTACTTAATTAATCTAATTTAAATCTGGATACCTGTTTTAGAATTCTATTTGCTAGTACTGTCAATTAAATTCATCCATGGTGCGTCGCTCTCTCTACTGCCACACATTCAGTGTGTACTACCTACAGCCTGAACCATAACTCCAGCAATACGAAAGTCGTGATAAATCATCCAATTACTTTACAGCCACCTTGACATATCACATACATAGCGACTTTTGATACCTATCCTAAACATGACGCTACTTGCCCCTTTAAAGTAATTGTATATATGTACCGAAATATACGGCGTAATATTCTATAAACTAGAAGGTATGATGTTCGTAGTAGCTGCTTTAACAACATCAAATCTCACTGCAAAAACAGATCCTTTGTAATATTAAATTGTACCGCTCTAATGGAGAGCAATTCTGCTCATTAATATCATTGTGTTTTATCGTGTCCAACAATCTCATGTCTGATCCACTTAAAAAAAATTAAAAATGTTTGCAGATTGTTGCCTCATTAAAATATTTAATTCTTTTTTAGTTCTAAATTACACCAAACTGTAAACGAACTACATATAATTAAATCAGTTAACTGTCACGATATAACAGATTGTATTTTTTTTTTACAATCTTCATCTAGCTAGAAATCCCGCTGCAGTGGCTTTCAGAACTCGTTAGACTCTGATCTGATATGTTAATCATTATTATTGATTTAAAGCAAAGTTCAAAGTTCCTTCGTCTATAAATAACAAAATGATTAGTAAGTAAGTTATTAATCTTTGTCTGATGAATTCTCTGGGCGTGTCCTGCATCCCACGTGAAATCATCAATTATATACACAGAACCTACAGTGCAGGTAAAGCTTGGCATTCCAAAAGACATTATGTTCATTCTCGTACACCTTGGCTGGCAACGGGCTGTATTTGACATGAAACATAAGCAGTTTCCTTAAGTATCTCAATTCGTTGCTTAAGGACTGGAAAGGGGAAATCCCCATCCACCACTCACGTAAAGACACGCGTTGAATTATAGTCACATGTTGATACAGATTCAATAAAGTGACAATTTTTACTTCCGAATTCCCACCAAGATGCACTAAAAATTACGGTACACACGTTACAAACGGCCGAGATATGAGACCGCCTGATGATCTCTGTATATGCTACCCGCCTCACGGCCCTGTCGGACTAATTGCCATAGCAGCACGGCGATTGGCAGCAGCCGTTTTGTGTTTTCCTCTGTTTATTGCAAACACCTCTGAATTCGAAGTCAATAAAATTGTCATTATTCAAATAATCAAGATGCTGGTATGACTAATATCTTGTGAGTAATAATCTTGATATCACAAAAACCTGAAAACACTGTCGATTGTCCAACAGTTTCCAGCTATATTACTTGCACAGCAAACGTACCTACATACGTCACTTACGTTGTGTGATATATCAGTAATACACCTGGCTATCATCCAGTTCGTATAACTGAAGATCCTTAAAATATCGGGACCAAAATTCACAATCACACCGGGACTAGATTCACAGTCAAAATAAAAATCTGCAACTTTTTCTTCATAATCAATTTAAGCACTATTTTTCTATCATATGAATGAAACCTTTGACATATGTATTGCTTACCAAACTCCAAGTGAAAAATCCATGAATAATATTTTTGCAGATTTTGCAAATTTGACATTCAGAGGACCGTGCATCGTGATATAATCTTATAATAAAACCAAAGAGACGCACTCATTTCTCACATTTATTTTAGGAATAGAACTCTACATGTTTCAGACAGTTTCTCTGTCCATCATCAGGAGTCTAGTACTGTACATAAAACAATAGGTATAAGTCATACAGGTTTTGTTGGCTGCTTGCTAGTAGGATCAGGATGAAACATCCTGTATGACTTATACCTATTGTTTTGTGTACAGTACTAGACTCCTGATGATGGACAGAGAAACTGTCTGAAACATGTAGAGTTCTATTCCTAAAATAAATTTAAGAAATTAGCGCAGTTCGTAGGTTTTACTATAAGAATCCTATACATTGTTTTACAATTACTTTCTAACATGTTTCTTTTCTTAACAGTAAGGATATGGTAATGTGATACGACTTGACAATAACTGTAAAACGTACGTCTGTGGTGTAGAAGAGTGAAGTCATGGACGTCACTATACGTTGCTATGCAGAAGGGTCACATTGCTTCTAAACATATACAACACTACCGGTGTTATATTCTTCCCGTGACACAGATTTTCCTAAACTTCGGAACTTATGATGCTGAAAATTACCTCTGGTAACTGATCTACGTTTAGGATTAAGCTTTCCACAGATCTAAAGTCTAAACTGTAACAAAGTTAAGGACTTCGGGTTGAAATTCGGTGTTGTCAACTTCCAGTAAAGAAGTACGAAATGGGCTTCTGCATGTCTTTTCCGTTGTTCAGCTTACAAAGCGTGTAGCACCTTAAACTACACAGCGTTCGTGGCGAGGCGACACGTGTGCGATGAATAGAGTAGGATTTCGAAGAAAAAGGTCGTGACGTCATTAAAATATTATCTCCGCATTTGTTGACAAATTGAGATAAACCTGCAATAAATATCACTGTGGTAATCTTTTTTTTTTGCTGTGTAAGGAAGAAGTAACGGGTATGCTTAGAGAAAGGAACAGCGTTTTTTCAATTAAATTTAAATTAATTTAATTCTTTAAACTGTAAATGATAAATCTAAGCAGAAGAGCTTTTTTTGGTCAAAAACTTAAGAAACCTTGATGTCTCATTTACTTTTCTCATGTTCAATTTAATATGTTACCAGCATTATCAGTTAAAATTAATTCATGCATTTGGAGCGATTTTTAACAACCGAGAGGCATAAAAATATCTGTTAAATAAATTACGTTAACATGAGAATACTTTTGTCCCGGAAGCGCACTAAAATGAAATAAATTTTCGTGGTTTGCTCCGTATCGGAATTCCAATTATGGATCTTTGCTTTAAATTAGGCCACAAATGCTTCCTTCCACATTCCTTCCAATGTATTTGCCCCATTCATTATCAGCAAACCACTCCACACCACATTGTAATAACAGCATGTTTAAATAAACTGCAAATAAAATAACGAACTTCTACCACTCACATCAGGCCACAGTTTTCAGTTTGAGCTATGTTAAGAAAAGGTAATTTTTATTTGATTAAAAAACCAGTGAGTGTACAAACACCATTATTGTACTGAGTTTCCATACCAGGCTGTAGAGAACGCAATACTCATTGGAAGAAAAAAATTCAAAACAATGGCGTAGAGAGACGTAAGAATCCAAAAAAAATAACCTCATTATCAGTGTCTATGTAAATGTGTGTGCGAGTACATTCCTTCTTTTAGCAATCTGCAGAAGAGTCTCATTGTATATAGGCACATTTATATGCATCTAGGTTAGTGTTAGGTACATGGAATAGTGTTGATTGGTCAACAATCAGTGAGATCGCTGAAAAATCATGAAGAAGCAAATATGTTTATCAAAGGTCCTTGTTCATGGATCTAACAATCCTCTGCGCAGAACCAGCTGTTGAGAAAAGTCAACTCCTTTTACTGCAAAATTTTATGCTTCGTATAAATGCGTAATGGCGTGTGCCAGAAACAGTTGAACCTCTTGAAGCACCGCGTAGCCAATTGCGTCCACTTTGTTCAGCAAAATTCCATTAGTATGTTTATGATATGTATTAAGTTCCTCTATTCGCATAAAACGACATTGTGAACTAAAACCTGAATAAACTTAGTATGAGGTACCATTATGCTTAGTATGACGTGATTCCAGATTTTGCACGTCAAAATATTAGATGTGATCTCGAGGAAATTACACTTCCGGATAAGGTAATTCCGACATTTCAAAGGAAATAGTTAAAATCCCAGCAATGCTGCAAGAAAAAGTAAAGGTCATAAAATGTGAAGTCGTCTTGCGCTTTGAAGGGATTTATTGTTGCTAGAATTTGCAAGGGAAATATTACTTGTAGAAACTAACAAAACGTCAGATGTTTATGTAAGAATCACAAACAACGCCCCGCAATCTGATGTTTATTGGACCGTGCTTCAATGCGATAACTGAAGAATAAAAAAACCAACTAGATGCCACTTGATATTTTATTGTACTTCTTATAGGCTGAACATGTTTCGGGCACTACTATGCCCATCGTCAGGAGCTCGCCACTATGATGTTGTTTACCACATTGGTCGTTTCGTTCTTGGTTTGCTCTATGTTGGAGGTTAGGTGCGGGTAGGCTGGAGTAGTGTCCGGGTTGCAGGCTCAAGCACTGCTTGAGCCTGCAACTATAGGTGTGTCGCGTAGCCTAGTGGCAAGCTATAAACAAGTTTATGAATTTAATTTAATTTAATAATTCGAAGCACGGAGGCCGAAACGAATTTAATTTAATCTCTACATACAGAAACTACATTTTTGCTTTTACAGAAGCTGGAAAGGGTGGTTAGAAATACAAGGGAGAAGAAAAGCTGACATTTGGGTGCAACGTAAAAGATTATGTTGCGTGACGGTGTTCGCTCACATCGCGAAGTGCAATTTAAAATAAGATTTTCTGATACACGCACCTAAGTTTCTTGACACACTCACCAAATCGATTCCAGTCAAGTGGAACCCGCATATGAGACTGCAGCATCAAAAGCTCAGAATTTCTTAACTTTCGGGATACGGGAATTCCATTCAGAGATATCTGCTTTTGCAGCATCGTAGCGAATCTGATTCGAATATATCAGGGTTATAGAGCCCCCAGGAGGCAGTCAGTCTCTGCTATATGATAGTGATTATGAATCCGGAGCTTAGAGTCAAAGTATTGTTAAATCCCGCACTTTACGGAAATGAGCGAACAGCTGTATGTTTCTGGCACCATTATTCTAATGTAAATTTCAGTGGACTAGTCTCTGAACCTTGAGCATTCAGTGGCTACTTTATGTACCACCAAGTTAAAAGTTCTGCCTACCGAGTGAATATGTGTGTTTGTTACGGTCTTCAGAGGAAATGGCTTTAGCAGATTGATTTTATACCCGAGATGGGGTGTGTTTACTGTGCAGTAGGGAACGAGTCAAATATAATTCACGTAATTTTTATTTATGTAGGATTAATATAAAACTAAATTTTTAAAGAATGTTAGTGAAGAAAGTAATGAAATAAAGAGTATATATGCCCCATCATTGTCGCAATAGATGGCTGCTAAGTGGCGATTTCATATAGCAAGCTAAATTTTAAGTCCAGATTACCCAGCATTAAAATTCATTGGTTGATTCAATTTAAACTTGCTGCCCCCATGCATGTTCACAAATTATGGGAGCAAATTTTGTCCGGTCTGTAAGAGCATGGGTATAAAATTTAGATGTATGAAAATACGGACGATAAACGTAATGTACTTAACTCTTCAGATAGGCAATGCTTTGACAATTAGGCCACAAAATTTGATGTACTAAGCTTACGACAGAAATGCTGAAAGCTGCAGACAGTATCAATAACAGAAGGAGCCGGGATAGCATGGTCACTCAGCGACCGGATTGAAGGATGGACAAGAAAGAAATTGTTTCCATTACACGCAGGGACACAAAATTTCTCACTTTTCCCTTGTTTCTAGTCCTGTTCTGGAGCCCACCCAGTTTTGAATTGAATGGACACCGGGCGTTTTCCTGGGGATGAAAAAGGTCGAGGCCTTAAGTTGACCATCCACCACCTACTTCCGAAGTTAAGAATGCGTGATATATATATATATACATTTCCTTAACGTCACGCACAGGAACCCGCATTTTTGTCATTACAGGAGAACAGCAGGGAAGAACATGTGAACAACAGAAAGGCGATTTGGATGTTAACGTATATTCAGAACAAGTTGACAAACATTTTCAAAAATTTTCCATGTCTTATTTTACAGGCATGTCATTTACAGGCAACAACTGACGTATATATCCAGAATGCGTGTCAATGATGGCGTTGCATGAAACAGTAGAACATTCGTCAAAATTACAAATTCACGAACAGACGTGAAATGGAATCCGAAACTTAATCTTCAGTTTTTGAACTCATGACTCATATGCCGTATTCCTGAAGACATCTAATAAAATCTTGACCGTAAGAACAACTGTCTGTAGTCTGAAGACCGCCAAATTAATTGACCTTCATGGGTAGGTTTTAGCGCTCTTGATGAGACCGGTTACGGTGTTCTGTCGAAAGTATCGTACACCTCAATAGTTTTTGTCGCTAGTTTCATGCCTCGCTCTTTCGATATTAGTGCAAGGAATCGAGAGGGCAACAGTTCAGGCAATAAAGAAACTAAGAACAAAGAGACAGAAGTTATCAGTTTATATTCAAAGGGATAATGTTTCGAAAATTTTCGGTCATGACACAACTAAGTACCAATTGTCACACAGACTGTTCCAGAATTCTGGAATCGGTTTTGGTAGATTGGGGGTGAAATTATTTCGAACGACTTTAGAAAGACGAATAAAGGGTTAATATCGATTTCCTGTGTGGTAAAGGTGGCCGGTGTGAAGGGCTGACAATCTAAATACCTTTATGTACAGACTGCCTACAAATTTTGTAAGCCTGAACCTCCTGGAGCAGAAAGGACCTGTCCAGGCCTTCAATGGGACGGCTTTACCTTTTTTACTCGTCCGATTACTGGGTAGCTTCTGCTAGCCAGTGGAAAGTGCGAGTGACTGCTGCTGCTGCTACTACTACTACTACTAATCCTACTACTACTATTATTATTACTATTACTACAATTATTATTACTACTACTATTACTACTACCACCGCCACTACTACTACTACTACCACTTACTACTAATCCTACTACTATTACTACCACTACTAATACCACTTACTACTAATACTACTACTACTACTATTATTATTATTATTATTATCATTATTGTACCACACCCAGGAATCACTTCAGAACTTAAATGGTCAGTGGGTAGGCAGTGGAAACATAACCAGGAACACTAACCACAGCTACTCCACTTCTGTCTTCCTGTAACTGACAGTAACCATGATTCAGTCGCGTACTCCAAAATTTATTTTTCCACGACACCATTAATTAGCAAGACACTAAGAAATGAATAACAAATACAGCTTATAAGCACAATCACAACGCCGGAAAGCAGAAACTTCAAGCAAAGCACTTCAAATATGAAAACAAAACACAACAGATGCAGCACGATTAACAATGCCCCGATAAAATAAAACATCATAGGCTACTTTGCACTTCAAGGCTTTGTAACGTCAGCACACGTAGACTAAAGAAACTGTAGATAAATTACATGGAGAAGTAATAGCGTTAGTCGCTCAGAGAATAGTACACTCAGAGGTAAATAACACAAAGGGAAAATGTGCTTGACAAAACAGAAAAAAAACAGAAATTAAAAAAAAAATTGTACAAAGGAAAACAAATTAAATTTAAAGCCTGCCCTAAACTTCTACACAACAATCGGTAAAATCGACTGGCCTGGGGCTAGCGGACGAGGGCGAGTGGGCCTTTAAACACCCGGCCCTCAGTGTTCGGCCATGGTCTGATTTCAACTTCGAGATACTACAGTCAAAAAGGCATAAACTAACACACGAATTGTGCAGTTAATTTGAATAAAGGTCACATTATTAAACAATGAAAAAAAACAAAATTCGATAACATTTAGCCAAAATACAGTAATACATACAGTCCCGTATGTAGGGAAACCGTCAAACATTAACACCTACGTAGAGTATTATAACTATCAGTTTGGCCTGATTAATGTGATAAAAATGTGGACTTAAGTAATTCGAAGAATATTTTGGATCTCGACACTGTAATGTTTATAACATCACGCCGGCGTTTCAGGCTCGAATACTGAGGCAGTCTTTTCTTCTAAAGTGCTGGTGTCCACAGTCAAGATTATAAGATACCACAACTCCGAAGACCTCAGTGTAATTAGACGATGTATTTGTATGCAAATGAGACGGGAGGTATTAATGTTCAGAGCATTACTTGTAAGCCAGCAATATTAGCCCTATATGTTAGAGAATGGTGTGCTGTGGTGTGGTTAGGGCAGATGAAAGGCGAACTGCGGTATTTACTGCCGGTACTAAAAATAAGACAGGATCGCTTTCCGAGTTAGGAAGTTCAACTTGTGGTATAGATATAGAACACACATCATAAGTTCAGACAAGTTGTAGGTTGCGGCCCTTGCGACAAGCTGATCACTTGTTCAGAGAAGTCCTACCGTGTGTGTGTGCGTGCGCATGTATAATTGTGTGTGATCTAGAAAACCGCAACAATAAAGAGGTCTAGGCCAGAATGGGTCTGTTATACGACAGAACAGAAATGTTTCCAGGCTGTCTGCACTTGCTGTTTTGGTAACGATATCGTGGAGGTTAGGTATAGAGATGGAAGGGAAAAGGGCAAGGCAATAGAAAGAAGAGGAAGCATTCGGCAACGAACTAAAGTGATAATTTGCGGTTGGATTTTACTGACGTTGTTTGTAAAGTCACGTTACGACGAAATCTTGGTAACAAACCGAGGGATGACTCTGGATTGAAATTTAGAACATTAACTTAAATGATCTGAATTAAACGCTTGCAGTTTAGAGTAAAATTTGAGTAACAAGCAAGAAGCATTTGGTCTAGGACCGAGCAAACTCACACAGATCCTTGATAGTTTTGGCCAGTCACACGTCCCTCCAGATAAATTCCAAATTCTACCCAGCAATCCAAAGTTCATGTAAGCGTAACCGAGCGGAATTTTCAAAGCCGCAGTTCACCTGAATTATAGGCAAATATCTAGTTTGTACGATTAATGAATCATCCAACAGACGCACTCTGTGTTGCAGCGTTGTGTATCGCAGAGGGCATCTGTTGGATGATACATTAATCGTAATAATATTAAAAATTCACTTCGTACATCACAGAGAAAAATTCCGTTATGGGAAATACACATGTCGAGTGTGAGAATAATGCGAAACAAACAGCTGTGTGGACAATATTACAAATTTTTTAATTTTTAAAGAGTTGGTACATAATAATTACCAGTGAGATCTAATGGTAAATATGTTTTTCCTGTTGAAAGAGTAAAAATTCGAAACTTTGGTGGATGAATTATCAGTAGGAGACAATTTTAAATACTTATCCACGAAATAGTTTCTGTCAAGCATAGCGCAAATATTATTATGGTCCATGCAAAATAATGAGTTGACTGTTGCTCACATGACAATAGTGTTTCAACGTACAGTGAAATATTGTATACAGTACACTTTATAAATTACAGCTATGACCCACCAGCAATTTATAAAAATTATATTTAGCAATATATCACCAAAATACACTAACAAATTCGGATGGCTTATTGTGGCACGCAATTTTGACACTGAACACAAATTTCATAATGCGTACTTTTAAATTTATAATGAATTTAAATATAGCCACTTTACAGTACGGTTTGTAAACACGTTAACATAAGGATCAATACTAAAGGAATATTCAAATCGTATACAGCGAAAGGAAATGGCTAAGTAAAAGTAAAGCAATCCCTTCTGGACAGGTCCTGAGGGTTCCATATTGTTAAAGCCCCCTGATTTCGTGACAGTTGCTACACGAATGTGGTAAGGTTGTCAATCCCGCGGACGGGCCGCCTTTACCCCACAGAAAATTTCCTGGTACTTATTTATTTTAGAGGCTGAGTCCAACCCATGGCCTTGGTGCGGCCGGAAGGATTATGTCAATGAAAAATTCCAATGACACCTTCGGGAATTGAAACCGCGACCTTCCGGATTGTAGCGTAGTGTCTCAACCAACTGTCGCACCACATGAGAAATGGCAACATCTATAATTTAAATACAATTAGGGGAAAAGAAAGAATTACTGCGTAATTAAATAAATACACGTAAAGAAGTCTTTCGCAAAAGGCCTTTAGGTGTAGAAGAAATTCATGGAGTTCTATGGAAAACGATGGTTCACTGTCACTTACACAAGAGCTCGCTACTTCCCCTATTCTGAGCTGCATGCATCCGGTCAACCTGATAGAATGCGTAATGTGAGATGCATTTTAATATATATCCTCCTACCTATGCCTAGGTCTTCCAAGCGGTCGCCTTGTTTTATGTTTTCCCCCAGAAACACTCTACGCAATTCTTTTCTTCCCACCCGTGCCAAATGCCTAGTCTAGCTCATCCTCATTAATTTGTTAACCGGGATAACACGACTGTTTGGAAAGGAATAAAAGTCATGAAGTTTCTGTTTTGCAGTCTTCTCAATCTTTAGGCCATTTCTCCCTCTTCGGTCCAAATAACCTCCTTAGCACCCCTTTTATCGTAAACTCTCACACTCTTGTCATGTTCAATGTAAGAGACCAATTTGATGTTTGTTGGACCGTGCATCATTGTGTTACTGAAGAATAAAAACCAACTAGATGGCTTACTTACTTACTCCATGGTGCAGAGTCCTTCTTGAGAAGCTAACTGGTTTGCAGCTAGTCAAGAAATTCCCCGCATTTCATGGAACCCGAAGGTTCATTACCGCACTCACAAGCGTTCGCC
>Ga0136643_10004033_pt1 | contig 20044 bp, 8 predicted proteins | sample TergutLab28metaG_FD_96883 | JGI IMG/M metagenome (GOLD analysis project Ga0136643, IMG submission 96883) | Labiotermes labralis P1 segment gut microbial communities from Petit-Saut dam, French Guiana - Lab288 P1 (version 3) (version 3) | ecosystem: Host-associated > Arthropoda: Insects >...
ACACTTTTAAAAAATGGTATATTTATATAAAATTATATATATATATATATATATATATATATATATATATATATATGATTATTGTTTGGTAATTTGTCGACAAAATTTAAGATTTATTGAAATCTAACAAGATTAACGGGCATTCTACATGAAGATCATGTACATATATTAAACATCTCGCTGAAGCCCTCCTAAAATGAAAAATGTTTCAGACAAATTTGTAGAGAAAATCACAGCACACATTTTATGTTCAATTTCTTTTTCTTTTTTTTTTTGGAAAATCATGCCGTGTATGTGATAATGTGAAAAAATATGATAGAGCCAGACAGATCACAAGGGATGATTTAATTTGGCTCTTGCGCTCTGCATCCCGGTTAATTAAGGCAAGAATACGGACGCACAATTACAATATTTAATACTTGTTGCTTTTCCCCAGAAACAGTGCTTACACGTAATCGCCTCTTTGTTACGATATACCTACGTTGCCTGGCTTGTGTTTTTTTTTAATTTTTTGTACTTCAAAGGCTCCTGTTTTCCGTAATTTTTCCTTCTTCGTCCAGCTCAATGCTGGAAAATATTTCCAACATTGTTATAATTCTCACCCTATAATCCGTGTTTATACTCTTAACTCACGAAACACTACGTACAGCGCTCACTTCCTGCTTAGGAATCAGACATTAACTCTAGAAAGTGTGTATGTTTATAATGAAGAAAAAGTGGGAATACCTTTATAAGCTTACTTGTATTGCAGACAGTGTTACAAACGCATGCCCTTGCTGAAAGGATGGAAGTGCCGACAAGTACCGATATATCGATGCGATGGAGAATTGCCTGCATATAATCAAAGGCTGCTGCTCTTTCGCACGTCCTTCAGGTCGAGAATATCTTGAGAGTCCTCCGAGTGGAAGGAAGTGCCGGAGGGATACCGCTCGCTCATGTTAACTCTGAAGTGTTGTGGTGACTAGACGCACCGCCTGATTGAACTCGATATTACCTCCACACAGAGTAGCTGTATATGAGTTTCCTTTCTCCCCGGAAAATCCGAGATTGTCTCCGCCAACATTAACTTACCTATGCTGTGAAGACGAGTGAACTTCTTGCAGTACTTGGTTAAGTCTCACGTCACCAATACGGGTGGGGATTGCAAGTATATGTGCATGATATCAGTCTTTTCTCTAGATGCAGCCAACAGTAATGTTCACGTCTTGGCCGCTGTATTAACTGGGAAGTTGAAGGGGTCTTTATAACTAAAAGCAGGCCTTGAGGGACTGAGAGAGAGAAAATCCCTTTCCCTGCTTGAAATCGAACCCCAACCACCCAGACCGTGGTCTAGTCACGCTCTTGAGTGAGCTAACCTTTCTGGTGTTGTATACCGTATAGTTATATTAAGCGTTTAAGCTTCGGTTTTGAAAGGTTTTAAGAATACATTATGACGGAACGATTGTATAAATTTTATCCCAAACTTCAAGACGCTTTATCCACACCTGAGAGGAATATCCCCGAGTGTGTGACAATTATGTACGTTGAACTGTAGAAATTTGGGAAAGGACGCAATAGAGACATCCTTCAAGGTACTTCCGTTTTTTCGGGTGGAAGATCCTGAATATAATTGTTGCCTGGACAAGATTCGAAACACATACAATCGGATTCCACTGCACTGAGTGGGTAAGTGCTGCGGTCATTGTTACTTGAAAACTGCCCGCTTCTGTTTGGAAATACAGAACTAATGTGTTTGAGCATGACACTGTGTAATCGATTATGGCGCGTCCGTTCCGACTTGTGGAGCTTGGAAATATTTTTAAAGTGAAAAATGGCTGGTACTGTGACGTGGGTGACATCTATGTGCTTCGAAAATTTAGGTTTTTCCCGGATGTAGATTTTTGTGTTTTAATTATAACTGATAAAATCCATATTTACATACCGGCCATCTGTAATTTATATTCAATAGAAATGCCTATTAATAACGTAGTCTCAAATCTAGAGCAAGCTTACTGGTATGGCTTTATCCTTGTATTGGAAAGGTTAAGTATACCAGTTAGTCTGGTACAGCCTTCCTAGGCAAAAGCTGGTGTAGTGCATTTAACGAAAAGATTTAATACCTTCTTCCTGCTAATTCCTTTTTACTTGCCAACCTTCTCTTCTCCATCACTGCCACGCAGCAACAGAAATCTCGTGTGTTGTCCAGGAGTTCTACAAAGGCATGCACAACACATTAGAGAGTTTATGCACAGTGTTTTGAAAGCCACGAATGACGGATTGGCACCTTCTCATATTCGGTATTTTCTCGCTAACATAACAATACCCCTGCTTCACTTTGCCTTCAGTTCGAAGCTCAAACTTCTGTGACGTCACTTACTGATTTGAATAGATTCTGTACGCTAAACCCTGATTGGCTACGCGGCACAGTTATCCGGGCGTGTGACGTCACAACTTCAGTGCTACTAAAGGATGCGCAGCAAGTCGCGATGCAGCGTCATTAAATAACATGTTAAGACCATGGCCTTACCACAGGGCTTGGAAATTTATGTGATGGTTCGGTTTACATTCGGTTCGGTAAGTAATCTAATGTTCCGGTCTACGTGTTTAAAAGATGTGAACGTTAGGTAACTGGCATGAATCATTTCGAAACTGGTTGGTTTTTGTGGAGTTAGTAACATCAACTGATGCGAAAAGTCTTCACACAAAACTAGTAGGAGAAGGGTACAATAAAATGCATGAATATTTACAATGCACGTAGAAGGTGCAGTAATATTAATACACGAGAATCTCATAACTGTAAGCAGCACATTCCTTAAATTATAACTTATCTTTCTCCTACAAATGAATAATAACCTGTGTGCAGTGATATTAAAGTTCAAGAAGTGTTAAAACCGTGTGTATACAAAGATACCATCAAAAATTAACTACATAATATAGTTCCAAAGAGATGCTCTGATTCATATAAAACAGCACCGGACTCTGTCCGTTATTATGTCCATAACTTATCAATTTGAGTGGCTGTTGTGTAATTTGAGACCCTCTTTACATTTTATATTTTCAGACTTTTCGTACACCTCCCATAGACAGTATATTTTTCATGCCGAATCTTAGGAGAACAAAATAATGTATACTCCAGTCCAAACTCTCCACCGTGACTTGTATAGCAAGTTCTGTAAGAATAAAACTGGAAATTTTATACAATTTCTCGTAATAGAGTATTCCATAATGTCTTTTCCATTAACACTAACATTATTCTTATTGCCACCAGACAGTAATTAGTACCTGCCATGTGTATTAATTTTGAGAGTTACCTGTCTTCGGTCTTCAGTAATTTCTCGAAGTAAGAAACATTACTTTGATCATCCTCAACTTGCCCACTCTTATTCCTAGTATTACTTTTCCCTTTTTAGGGGCTGTTGGATAGACACCTCCATAGTTTATTTAACTACTTTACAACAAAGTAGTTAAGGTAAGTAGTAGCGTATTGCTTGTAGAGGCATTCGAGTTTCTGTTGTTACTGTTTATCTTCATTTCCTATTGGAGTTACAGGGTTTTAGCAGAACGTGATCCAATTTTTCTGTTTTCAGTGATGCATTTGACCTTCGTGCCAGTGTCTGCCGAAAGTTGACTAATGTTTATATAAAGTTTAGTATCAAGTTTGATAAACTGCATAATGTTTGAAATGTTGATAATTTTCCCAAGGCCTTGCAAGGGTATCTGACGCTCTGACTTCAACAATACCACGTCGGTGACTCAAATTTTCCAGCATGCCTTACATGGAATGCTGCATGTTTGTAACTTTTTTTTGTCGGCTTCATGCGCTTTCCTTCAACTTTGTTTTCATGGAATGCTTTCCATTTTTACTGATTTTCCCTCCTTTGTAATTGTTGAGATGCTCAGCTGCCTTGAAATGAACCATAACCACCAACTTCAGTATACGAAGGGCCCATCGGGCGGATTTTTCTCCAAATGAAGGAAGTTTGTTGAGAAATATTTTTTGTTGTTACAAATGTTTATGTTTTCCACTTCGGCAGTTACGTAGGTTACCCGTTCGGCTTTGTGGTTTCCATAAAAACTTTTACCTACTCCGTTGCTCAAAATCCCTCCGTAAATTCCTCTGCCAGGAGTTTCGAAGCTTCGATCATGTGGCTCGTTGTGGTACTGTGAAACTGACGTACATAAACGTCATGCTCTACAGGTACAGCTGAGGGCTCCTGATTATTTTGTTTGAGCTGTTTCACTCTCAGCGTCCTCAAAACTATTACGCCGTATGCATTAACATTTATGCTCAGTAATGTGCAGAAACATGTAGTTACAATGTCAGTCTTGATGTATGCTTATGCTCCATGCCATTGTTTCGACACTGTCCTTGCAATAGCCACCATATTTTGCGTACTTTTATCCCATCAATTAGTGACGCACTGAAAACTTAGAGTTAGATCCCAAAGTCTTCGAAGCCCTAAGTCTTGAGGTATAATAAAAGTTTTGCCATTAACCAGTAAAATCTCTACAAAATCCTTAAAAACCCCTTTATCGTCCATAAATGTTTAGCAACTTGCACCATATTTTTCTTTGACGTATTGTAAAATTTCCATTTCTTGTGCCATTTTGTGGGGGGGCTTCAAGTGACGTATGGCCTTACGAAATTTGTTATCTGACTGTAGTATGTATAAAATAAGAAAAGATTGTCTTGACATTCCGACGACGTGCATTTTACCTGTAAATAAAATATTTGTTATTTAGACATTTTAAAATATTCTTATCGTTAAGTCTAATACATAAATGAATCGAAATGTGTGCAAATAATTTGGATTGAAAAACGTATTTCACACGATTTGTTGTTTATCTGTGGCAGGTAAACACGATATCTTATTAATAATAAAGCTTGCAGCTTGGAGAATGTTTTCTTAATGGAGTTTGGCTTTGTTTAAATCAGGTAGAGGTGGACGTGTTAAAGAATATGTTCGGACAGGGATTCATGCTTCATCAGAAAAGATTTTAAGCCTATATAATAAGAGCATACACCTGACGCTTGCAATTTATAGTAATTTAAGGAATGGAATGAGAGTAAAGAAGCAAGAGGAGGCGGAAGAAAGGAAAGGAATGTGGATGGAAGGGGAGTTTGAAGAGGCAATAGACGGAGTACGAAGTTTGAGTTGAAATTAAATGTGTTCATAATTTGGTAGTGTTAGTGGATTCAAGTAATGTGTCGTCATGTATAAATGCGGAAAATGAGGAAAAGTCCAAACATGTGAGTGCAATGCAGTTTAAAATGCGGAAATTCTAAGGAAAGCAAATCTAGTTTGACTACTCTTGGATTTCCATCAGTAAAGCGTCATGGAATTTTGCATTACGGGATACTTCTGATACCGGGATTTTTTCCTATAAATTTCTTTTTGTAAAATATTCCCACCCCGTCCACCTGGCGAACTGAAAGATTATTCAAAAATAAAAATTTGATCCTGGTAACGAAATGTGCGGCATTGCAGGCAAACCGATAGAAATTCTCATCTCTAACACACACCCCGAAGTTGTGTGCAAGATTTCACATTTCATCAAGAAACGTTAAAGATTCTTACAAACTGAAAAGTGCAAGAATAAGCGCAACATTCTTGACGTGCCCCATTCTCTTTTGAAACGTTGAAAACGTAATACTGCCATAAATATTCCGCCTATGTTATTTCTGGGGTTATATGTCCGCCATTTTGTATTGTGCAATAAGGTAGCTTGGAAAGGTAGACCAAATAGGAAGTATGGTGACATCTCTAAACTGTGTATTGACTAACATTCATCAAACTAAATACTGTATTTCAATAATTGGTTCTGTGGTATAAAATCCAGAATTTCAGTCCAACGCTGATGGTTCATAATTGTTACGTGTCGTCAGTTGTATCGCGCGAACAGACCGTGACATAGCCTACGCGGTTTGTCGCCGGTTTGTCATCGTGGATTGCCCGAGTTCACTTCCAGGGCAGTCCATATGGGATTTTTGGTGGACAAAGTGTCACGGAGATAGGTTTAACTCCGAATCCTTCTGTTTCCCCCTGCCTGTTCGTACCTTCACACCTGTAATACATCACGTTCTTCCCTCTTGTCACGTGAGATGCACATCGTGCCCACTAGAGGATGCAGTTGCACTCCGCCACGAGTCTGGAAAGTAGTAACAACATTTTCAGCGTGTTTGGATGGTATCATCTGTCTAGAAACTTCATGCCACCCTAAAACTAACCACCACAACGATTAAATTATGCCGAAGTGACTGAATTTATTTTGCTTCTCGTCCTTAAGAACCACTACAGCATTACCCCGACCAAGTTCAGACTCCCCTCACCCAAAGGGCATTTATTTGCTGCAGCTGAATAACATGCGTACCAAAACATCCAACATTGGGTTATAAAATTCTGGAAACTGATAATAACTTATTGAATCAGTGTAAGGTGATTTTAATCCAATAATTTACCGTCTTCGCATTTAAGTACAACCTGAGTTTGAGTCTTCGTACTATCAATTCTTGCTCCAGTAGAAGCGGTAACGTGTCGATTGTTCTAAGAAATTTCGTCTTGAATGCAATGCTATAGATAACGTGGGCTGTCAAAAGGTTCTAACAGAAAGATAATTTCACTCTCATGAAATAATCAGTGGCAAACAGAACTTTCTATGAAATCCCACCGCCTTCGTATCCCACGGGAAATTTTATAATGCGACACAGAGTCCTTAGCACGTTTCCGATTCTGTAGCCAAGGAAACAGAAATCCTTCTGGCTTCTTATTTCATCATCTGTCGGAATAGCAACGAGCACGGAACAGAAAGCGGCCTGTAATATTCATGTTTCTTAAGGTTGCTATTCTGTTTTGCTCATTGCTAAAGAAGGTGATGTGGGCTGAAGTAGCAACACCCCGACTTTCGGTTTAGTGGTCCATTGAAGTCGAAATGCGGTGCAGGGACTTTGTGGTTAGACACAGAGACGATCATTTAAATTCAACGTTAAATTAACATTAAAAACTATTTTTTTGTTAAATCTGTCACCATACCAACAGCGATATTAGGAACTCAGTAAACTGAATAAAGAAATAAGAGAATATACATTGTTTAGAAAGTTGCAACTTGCATTCGACCGATGTCAGTTGAAGTTGCTTTTTATTGTAATATATGATCCATCTTGTCATTTTATTGGAAGAAGGGCCGGACTTTTTACATCTTTTATGAACGAAGTTCGACATACAGGAAATAAACGTAAACACACAAAACGAAGTTAGAGATCGGCTTTGTTTCAATATGCAGAGTATCGACCATCTGTCAAATTTTTTCATCTCAACTAGATGGTCGATGTAGAACCAGAAGCAAAACGTCATTACTCGTTTCAATTGTTTCGTGTTGAAAATTTGATGTCTACTGCTCGACGTTAATGCCATTCTCTTGTTGTGCAGATGCAATCCTCGTGCAGCAGTTCAGCGAGCATCATGCCTGACAACACTTGCTTGCCGCATTTTCATCTCCAATTACTGAATAGGAGGAGAGCCTGAAGTTGTGGAAGTTACTAGCAAATTAATTCGTGTGAAGCAACAATATTGACACTCCAGATGCGCAATATTCCGCACGGTACATCTGTCGCCTCCCCTCGCATTAAGAACGCGTCTCGACGCCTTCTTCAAAACCCATTGAAGTCTCTAGTTCCCGTTCCATTTACGTGAAATTTGTTAACGCTCGGAAACACTTGCGGGTCTTATTTCTACTTTGTTGCCGCATTTGTGTAACGTGGGTAATTTTACGTATGGTAATGCTAATTGCCTTTTTAATATCAAGACAGGATATTTTTGAGTTATTCGAGATTATTCTGTCACTTGTTAAAATAATAGCACTTATTAGCTTTGTGGAACGCTGTAGCGAAGTACCGTCACATGACGGGCCGCAGTAAAACTTACAATTCTCTGCTTTGCGTTTTCAAGGAAAATTCAAGCGCTGTTTAACTTGTTACGAAACCACGCTACACATGATCTTAGCCAAATGCTTTATGAAGATTATGTTTACTTCAGACAATTCAATCAATAACAGTAATAACAGTGTTTATAAATAATGTGCTTTCACACAGAAGGCGTGGTTTAGACAATTCAACAACAATTCGATCAGTAACAAGAGAATGAGTATTTGTAATATGTCTGTAAATTTATCCTAGAGTCATATGACGGGCTACAGTATTATATTGCCAATACCTTTCAGTTGCTGTCGTGGTATTTTCCTTGTATCCCAAAGAAAGCCAAGCGCTGATTTTATCAAACTTTTCCTGCCATCTGGTTTTTGTATTTTGTACTGTACACTCGATGCTCAGCTGTTTCTTCAGCCTCAGCTTCTACGTTACAGAGAACACTTACAAAACTGTTTCCATCCCCTCATATAGTTCCTCATTGACAACGTGGCAACAGTAATAACAGTGGTACCTGCGATGTAACTCAGGTCACTTATCATTCCATGGTGTTAAAAACCCAAGGTCAGACCCCGTTCGTGTGCATAGATTTCTATTATATTTTGGACGAAAAATTTCTTCACTCTCCTAAAACTACAGCCAAAATTCGAGGCTCTTACCTTTATTTTTTATTAAGTTAGGCTATCAGTTACACACACACACACACACACACACACACGACTTCTTGTTGTGTTGTGTAGGTTATGTACACACATTTGATTGTGTGTGCCTGCCGAATTCAGATATTTATTCATTGGCGTTCTTGAGCGAAGAATGTTACAATGTTTCGAAATCTGAACCGTTACTTCGTTACTGTACTTTCCAACAGAGAGCTCCTATCAGTGTTGAGAGGTGGACTCGCCTTTCTGTGTTTACACTCGCCAGTTGGCAGCTAGTTTCGTGAACAAGAAGAGGCACTGCGAACTGTCCATCATAGCCCAAGAGCGAGATAGGCGAAATTTTCCGTCACTGTGAAGTGTCCTTTGTACCTAAATACGCATACCTTGAATGAAAACTTTACATAAGGAATATTTTTACACATGCCACTACCAATGTATGCAGGCTCTTCGACCGTGACTGAGCAACTGTTTGGGGATTGTGGAACAGCTTAGCTTGTCACTTATTTAGCTTTTTGATGAGGCCCAGTTTAATCGAGTAAAAACAGAATTTACTACACGGAGATATCGTCGCCAAATAATCCTCATCATTTCAATACCAGCATCTTCCAACAGTGTCTTTCGATGATTGTGCGGTGTGGTCTTAGCCGTGAGTATTTAATTGGGCCATTCATTCTTGTGGAACATTTGAGCAACAGACTTCTACGTACATTTAGTAAAGGAAGAAACTCTTTCTCAGGCCAGCCTAAATTTATGGCTGCAGTACTACAACGATTCACCTCATTTTCGGTGAACTATTTGAATCGGTGCTGTGTAAGCCGTTGGAATGGTCATGGAAGTACGACGCCTGGCCACCGCATCTGTCAGGCTTTATTAAGCCCTTGATGTATAATTCTGGGGCACCCAAAGTTTTTCTTGTGTTTGGAGAAAAGGAAGACGCAAGACGAAATATTTCGACGCTTCGTGTACATTGATATTTCCGTACGGAAGGCTCGAGATAGCATAAGGAAGAGAAGACACGCCTTTAAAACGAGGGCGCCTCTGTATAGCCTATGTAGGTCATTTAGAATAGCAAGCCGCTTAAGTACATGCGTTATGTCACAAGTTTTTCGACGTAACTACGAACCTAGCGGTATAGATTACGTCTCGTGTAGGTACGAATTTTTTCACCTTAAAGTAGGTGAAAAATAACCACATGGAATCTGACAGTTTTCGTGGAACTCTGTAATCATGTGTGCAACATTTGCGAAAGTGTTGTTAATGTAGAAACACAACCCCTATTAAGCTTACGTCACCGGAAGCATTAGCCAAATATTCCGGAGTCCGTCCTATCGTGCGCGTGACTCTCGTTATAACCACAAAACATTAAACAACATTAGAAATATACGTCAAGTGTGACGTCAGTCCGTTGAACGCCATCTGTACTTCGTTTGTTCTACGACTGTTATTGATGGCGATCGAATTATTTTTATTGTCCACTTCTGTTCTGCGTGTCCTGGCAGTCCTATTCCTCTGACACAACGGCTCTACCGTCAAATTAAGATAACATCCTCAAGAGCTGTCTTACATGTCACACAACTGTATCCTTCGACTTTAGTTTCCTCCTACATTGAGACACTGCGTGGATAGAATTCGATGTCTAAACATTTGTGAATTTGATATTATCCATGCGGTGTCTGTTCTGACAGTCAGTATATCCACCAACAAATACACATTACAAGATACAACTCATACGTCTTGTAACTCCTTGAAGATATCACCTCGGTGCCGAAACGTGTACTAGTTTAACTCTTTAAACGCCGAGTTAAATCCCATCTGCCCTTTGCTAGCATTATTCGGAGCTCACCATATTCTCCACGTTAGCAGGTAAAGGATCAAGACTTGTGTGAGTTGTGTCTTATTATGTATATTTGTTGCTGGATATACAGACTGGCAACATTTGCGAAGTCCTTTGAGGTTTAAAAACATGACAACAAAGCGCACTCCGTAGAGCAGCCGGAACAGTGTGACGGTGGTGTGCCGTCTTTGCATCATTGGACCAACGATGTTTGGTGTGCTCCTTGCGATCGATCATCAAGAGCACTTCGACAGAGGATCCGTTGCTAGGTGACCCTGAAGAGAGCCAGTCAATACAGCCATATGGCAACTACACCTAATTTAGTGCGCCGCTTTCTTTTATCTTTGTCTTCCTTTTGTGTTGCTCTCTTTCGTATTCTTCTTCCTCTGTTCTTGTCTCATATCTTGTCGTATATCGTGCATTTCCTTCCATTTTATATTTTCTGTTCTCCGTTAAGTATCCTATGTTTCCTGTGTAACATTCCGTACTTTGCTAGTTGTTACGAATATGTTTAGTGTGCCCCGTTACCAATGAAGCCCCGTTGGCTCTCCGCGGTTTGTGATCTTAGTAATCAAATTCCAAAGTTAGAGAAATTTAATGATTCGGTCAGTGACTACTCGATATCCTTGTAGTTATTCATGTAACCATCTGAAGTCCAGTATTAATTATGTGTAATATTTGCTGTAACATGAAGAAAATCTGAATTTTGAATGTATGTTTTATACGCGATTTTTGGCCCTATCCACCACTGACCGACTGGTCTCTACAATCATCACGGACTCTGTTTTCAGTGATTCAGACTCTATCCTTTATAATTTAGATGATGGTCTCTCTCTAAAAAAAAAAGTTAATTATCCTGAAAGTTTTATTTCCTTCTCTCTGTAACATTAGCTGTCACTCTCTGCAGCTATACATCTGTTCTGTACTCGTGTTTTGTTGTCTGTTTTGTTGTCTGTTTCCATGCTACTTTTTGTCCTTTTTTGTTTACGTATTTCCATGCAGTCTACTGTAGTTTTCCGAATAATTTTTTATTTATTCCCTCTTCACTTCTATGTAGATATTCTTTCCTGTTTCTTTTTCTTTCCCTTCTTCTTGTTCACTTTTTTCAACTTAAAGTGGGTCCTAAGGGCTTGTGACCTGTTTTCCGCACGTTGAACAGGCCACATTCCACGTGTTGCAAACACAACACAGCATCGATATGGCGCTGCATGCTGTGTTTTCTGTACAGTCAGACTTTCTTATCGGTACCAAGACACACAGTTTATATTCAAAACGCATGATGTTAGAACATTTTCCAGAGTAAAACAACATTAACGGTGGCCTTTCTTTGCTTTCTTCAACTATTGAAGGCGACTTCTGGAGCAGTGGTTTAGGTTACTTCCACCCGTATTATTTGCAATTAAATTAGTTTATATTCTCACTTCACTTAGCGCCATAAACCCCGTCAGATGATATAACGCCCAGTATCATTTGTAGTAAATTTACGGTAGCCATACTTTTCACCAGATTATTTTAGCAATAAGGAAAGTGATGCGGCATCGTTAGGCGTACGTCAAGTAGAGAAAAACAGATGCAAAAATGAGCGCTCTTCTGGCACAATTCTTTATGGTTAGGATGTCATATTATTTTACTGCGGCTTGCTTCAGCCGTGTCAATGTCAGGCCACTATCTTGGTGGTGTCAGTGTTCAGTGGGCATTTTTACACCACGGTATTTCAGTGTCAGTCATTATCCACTCAGCCATAAAATACTGACAGGGTGGTGTTCATATTCCACCACAGCAAGGTGCTTCCTCAGCTTGCGGACGGACACAACCTCCAGTTAGGGAAGGTACCTGCAAATATGTGGAACAAGCTGCAGTTCAGATATTTGATGATGACACTAATACAACAATATTTTGCGAAATTTGACTGTGTGAGCTTCATAGACCCTGAATATTGCGACATTAGCTTCCTCTGAAACGCCGGAAGCTCTTCACGATTCCAGACGGCGTCAAATTTAAGGGGACTTAAATCTTCACATCTAGCACAAGGAAATTAATAGTTAATTCTTCGAATGGTTGCTACATTCCGTTTCTAGAATCTTTTATTCTTCCCCGTCAGGTAAGTCTGATGGTTTTGAAAAACAGGCTTCTGGAGAAGATATTTGGACTTAAAGAATAATTAACAACGGCAGGTATAAGTTGGCGTTGTGTAAGCCATGAAGATGCCTTCATAGCCTACACAACGCCAACTTATACCTGCAGCAGAAACTGGCATAATTAGCAGCTCTAAGATGTGTACACCTAGCTAAATACTATTAGGCGGTTGAAACTTAGGGGGATTAGGTTGAAGGAACATGCGACATGCATGGCAGGAGAAGTACGTGCAGAGTTTGGTAGGAGAACCAGAAGGATGAAGGTCGCTCAGAAGTCCTAGTCGTCGACTGCAGCAGAATACTACATCGCCTCTTACAGAGTGAGGGTTGGGAGTGAGTGGGCCGGATTTGTCTGGCCGAGCATGGAGATCAGTGGCGGTCCGTTGTAAACATGGCGACATGGCGATGGACTTAGAACTTGCATAATGTGCAGGGAATTTCTTGTCTAGCTGAGGAACTGCTGGGTTTTCACGGAGGCGTCTGCTCTGTGTAGCTGGTTGATAAGTTAGGAAGGTAATGTAGGTATTGTGACTTTAGAAGTGGAACCGGCTCTTAATAATTAAAGAACATAAATCCTACGCCGGTTGAATTAAATTTAGAATGATTTAAACACTTGGGGGGGGGGTAACCGGCACAGAACCTGCTACATATTTAAAGAAATTACAGGCAAAAAAGCAAGAGCCTTAAAGTTTTATTGATAATGTTACACGTGGGAATAACTGGGCCAATGTACAGATACAAGTTTACCGAATACAGATCTAAGGGTAATATTACTTCCTCGGTAATCGCAGAAGAAAAATGGATTTCTGTTGAACAAGCCTGGCAGGGATCATGTGTTTAGATTGTAGCCATACAAAAGAAGGAGAGAAATAAATTATAAAATCATTTAGCCTTTGTAGAGTATGAGGAAGCTTTTGGCTGTGTGTGCGGGATTGAACTGTGACAAATTATGGTGAGAAGAGGAACGGAAAGTACTTAATACGAACAGTACGAAGGCTTTACTAAAATGCAAACTTTGGACAGAATTCGAATAAAGGAAATAATGATAAATCAAGTTGCAAGAAAAATCTGTAATTTTTCTCACAGACTCTTTAACGTTTATCTTTACAATCTCATAATAATGGAAACACAAATTTGATCTCTGAATTACAATATCGAAAAAGTAGTGCTTGAATTCTGTATTGTATGCGAATGAATACTTTGTAATACAAGGTGTTTAATCTTTGAGCTTTGAATTGTCTTACAAGATATTCGTGAAAGGCATAGTCTGAAAATTTCAAATAATAAGGCACAGATATGGCATTTAAATGTAAGCTTCTGCTTCTAATTACAATGAATAGTTATTGAGAAACGACATGAGACAGAGGCCTTCATCAGACAAAGTTTAAAGTAAAGGATTTTGTCACTGTGATTAAATATGTGCTATTCAAACGACACCTGAAATGTTAAGAAGTGATAGCTGTAGCACCACGACTACATGGCAGAGTATCTTGTTGGAATAATGAAATGTTGTGAAGTCACAACAGACTCGGTTTACAGTACCATACAGTAAATAGTAATACATTTTTGGTCTGTTGTTTCGCAGTGCCTGATTAATTTCACATGTTATTTACCGCCAATGTAACGATCGCATTCCGTAGTAAGTATTGGTTTATGTCAGTGGTGCATAAATTCCTAGCGCCACGTCGCTCAGGTGACCGAATTCCGTACGGTGGCGCCCAATGTCTGTGGGTTCTCAGTATGTAACTTGCTTCATGTCACTCATCCGGCGCCTAGAAATGTGAGTTGTCCCTATATTTTTGGAAAATTTGTGCACAGCTGGTTTATGTGACAACGCTTTCACCAATCCCAAGGTTATAAGCCTAAGACCTCGTAAAAAGAAACTGATTTTCATAAGTGATACATTTTGGAGTAATTTGAAGTGGCCGCGGTCTATTTTGCATTACAATTCCGACACTTCCATGGTTAAATTGAGCATAATCTTGAAAAGAGAAGACAAAGTAGCTTGAACCACTGATGTGCATATAACCTGGTTCTTCATCAAATACGAGGGAAAATCAAATGAAAACTTTAAAGTGCGATAAAAATTCGAAACACAGCTCGATTTTCTTTAGTTGACAACAGTGATACTGATGGTTTGACGAGTGGCCGACAGGTAGCGTATCCAGATACATAGAAAAATGAAGTCATTGCGTACCTTTTGTGTTCAATAAATTACGAGATAAAAATATTCAAGGTTTTAATGTGACTGACCCTCGTGCAATTGAATCATAAAGACGGCGTTTAATATAAGGTTGCAACTTGGTTTCTTTCCTCATTTAAAGGCAATTTCAAATTACATAGAAACTGAATAATGCAATTAAATCAATAAGAGGACGACTGTATTAATCAGGTGTGAAAAATTTGGGGAAAAAATCGATTGTGGTTTATTTGAAGTTTTATCCAAAATTTGTACGGCGAACCTCTGAAAAAAAAATAGATTTCAGGATAAATAGTTTATTCTAGACGATTCGAACTCGGGACCTTCTAAGTAGGAGGTAGAGATGCCGATCGATATTCTGACACTTTGACAGCGTTACAGGACTGCTGCATGTGACCGTTCGTGGAGTTGCATTGATAGTTAGCAGAAACCACTTAAGACTTGGTGAAGACTGCGAGCTGGTGCGCATGGTGAGGCTCGAAACAGATACCTTCCGATCACAAGTGAGGCGCTGGGACAGGCTATGAATTTTTTAGACCTAACAAATATACACATGTCTACTGAAGGCAGGAAGGAAGAAAAGGTGTGTTTCATTATAAAAAGCAGACAGTCATTTCTGGGGCACGGAGTTTGTCTGTTGCTGGAGGCAGGAAAAAGGATTTACGGCACGTATATTTCAAGACAAAGGCGAGAAATAAATCGGACAAAATATGCGAGAAGAAAATAAATCCTATTGGGGGATGATGCAGGGAAATACGCACACTTTCTGTGACTCCATCAAAGTAGTTGCGTTTAATATTTTCATTCTTTTTGATAGGCAAAGCCAGTCTAAATATTATTTTATAATTCCGTTCTTACCTCTAAGAAAACTCACCATATCTTCTTATGAAAGACCAGTCGGTTATTGTTTACAATATAAACAGTAGATGTTTATTCTGAGAACCAAATTATATCTACAAGTACACTGCGTGAAGAAAATGGTGTGTTTTGAAGCGTAGTTGCACTGGTGGTTTAAAAATGGTTAATGGGCAGAGCTAAAATCACTTTCTGCTTGCACTGAGTAAAGCATCAAGCAGATTAACTCAACTGTGGTGTTTATATCGTGTATTAAAGCGGCATATCGCAGACAGTACAGTGACGAGGCTACAGGCTGGACGACCGGGGCTTCGGATCTCGACATTGGCAAAAACATTTTTGTTGTATCCAAAATTTCCAGTCTGGCTCTGGGGCCCACATATCCCTTTAGCCAATGAAAAGCACAAGCATTTTACCGGGGACAAAATAACAGGGGCTTTTAATCTGATCGCTCACCCCATCCATTGCGGCGCGGTTAAGAACAAATGGAGCTATACCTCCATTCCCCCTATACAACTTCCTGGTGTGTGTGTAGGAAAAAATTCACCTCTGAGTTGTTTGTAGCTCAGCCGCATGATTTATATCCTGCCTGAGGTAGAGTACTTACTCTCTTGCCTGTTCTTATACCTAATGCCGGGAAATTAACTTGAAAGGCATTATAAACTCATCCTCGATAAATTCTGAATAAACTGTTTAGCTAATACGACGTCTTTGATGAACGAGTAGGGCTGTTTCCTTTCCCTGAAGCATCACGTCAAGAAGACATCTTATTCTTGGGTCAATCTGTACTCATTTCAGGACTCGGCAGTCTATGCGAATAAAGCCTAGAAGTCCCACATTTTGGCAGGTTTGTTCCCTGGGGAATGACCGTCCAGTTTCCATCAGATGGGAGGCTTATTGGGCCACACTGCCGGTTCCTTAGTTGTAAAGTTGCTATACACTTATCATAAGCTAACGAACTGAACTGCAAAGTGCGTGCTGTTAGTGCAGAGTGTTTCTTTAAAAGTCGTTTGTTTCTCAGATGGCCAAGAAATTCCAAGATTTATGGAACCCAACATTAAATTACAATGACATGTGCAACTGGAATCTACCGGAGATCAACCGAGTCCACGGCGCACGTAACAGCCTTTTTGTCTAAAACAAAATTTTATATTACCCTTGCGTTCAAATTTACGTTTCGTGATTGGTCATTTTCTGACAGGTCAGTAACTAATCTTCTATTTTTTATTGTGTATTTCGTACAATAACCAACAAGTGCACAATTAATTGACAAGTTACTGTACTGCTCCTAAGTGTTTCGACACTATTGTGTCATCTTCAGGGAGCTCGTAATCAGTACTTTGCTAAGTTACATAAGTATGTCAATGCAGAGTTTAGCGATACAATTTAAAATTTCAATATGTTTTTTGCTGTTGAATCTCAACGTTTAAAATCATTAAAATATTAAAGTTGTCCTAGTTATAATAAAATGGCTAAAATTATTTTGTCGTTACAAGTCTTATGAAGTCCTGTATGGTGGCTGTATATAAGTCTATATGGTCTATAATTTGTCGATTATTGTGCATTTGTTGGTTCATTGTACGAAATAATAAAAGATACCCGGTACAAGTGTTAAAATAATCTTCCTTTATATGCTTTATATCTGACGTAGCACATCCTCCTCAATTCATTCATCGTAATATGAAGAATACAAATCAAACAATTTTGCAACTGTCTCCTTTCTCATGATACTTAATTCTTTTATGATGTTATGGTCTTCGTCATCCCGAAAAGATGTTCCAGTAAAGAAGCTTAAAACGTGTGTATGTAAGATTTCATACAGTTAATATTCGTCTACATTGTGTCATTTTGTCCCCTGCTGTCTGATACACTAGACTGTACAATACTGCAAATTTGCTGACTTCCCCTTACAAATATGGTTCCTGTCCCAGCTGTAGCTCTACCAGCAGTGCTGCAGTGTGTTGGCATTGTCCCTTTTAAATTCACCAACAACAGAGGGTCCGGTTGAATTTTCAGAGTAGACAGGGTTACATTTTGAATAGGGCAGTAGGGAGCTTAACTGCCTAACTTGCGTCATCCGCTCTTGGGACTGGGGGAAGGAGGGGACTGAGAGTTTTACATCCAAAACATCTTAGCGCAGAGGCAAAAAATTGCTTCTCCCTTTTCTTTGTCTGCTTCTCGTTATTTCTGTTCACTTGTGCACAGTGTTTCGTGTGACGTTCAAAGCTTAGGAGACGAACAGTATAGTGATACCCCATCGCATGGCGTTTTTTTTGGCGCAGTAGCCTAAATTGGGCCTAGGCAGCCTCGTTTTGAAGTTTCTAGACCACACGAAATTAGACACAAACACACCCGGTAGGACTCCCCTGAACGAGTCATCAGCTCGTCGCAGAGGCCGCTACCTACCCCACGCACAACAAACAGAAGATCCGAGCCATGCCCTGAGCCGGATTCAAACCCACGATCCCAGCAATCAAGCCGCCGCATTCCTACGCCTTAGACCGCACGGCCACCGTGGGGGTCGGCCGCATGTTTCGTAAATCGCGTGTTACTGTCAGTCCGATTTCTTATTAAGGCGTTCCGTACTAATGACATATTGAGCAGTCGAGGCCTGTCCTGTTGCTCCGTCCTGTGTCGGGATGAGCGCACACAACAATTCGTAAAGTTACTTTCCTACTTCAGGTGATTCACGTGCGGTACACGATGTGTGTTAAGACAAGGCACAACCGTGATGAGCTGTATGTATGCTCGAACACTTTGTGTTCCATATCTTAAAACACAGACGCCTATATTCATTATTGTCTTCATGAAAAAGAAAGAAATTCTTGCAAAATCTGCGTCACCGAGATGAATACTGAATAAGTTAATCGTTTATGTTAGGGAGCGTTTGTTGGCTCAACGTTTTGTCATTTGGATAGACAGGAAATTGTGGTCTATTACGAGAAGATGTCCAAAAACTTTTATTGAGGGGCGTCTATGGAAAATCAGGCAGAAGTATTAATCACCACACCAATCACTACGGACGATTTATGAGGCTTTAAAACTACCCACCGTGCGTCTGTCGAGATTCTTACCTAATGCACGCTCGGAGTCTTCGACCAGTGTTCCGCCTCTCTAAAGTATTGTAAGTTCTGGCGTTGTCTGCCCCTGTTTCAGTTACAGATAGAAATCAACCCATTATATCACTACTTGAAACGTAATAATAAAAAAAAATGCCAGAACATAATGTTGTCCGAGTCGTCCCCATTTGTTTGCATTTTATTTTATTTTTTTATTGTTTAGAGAGTCCTAGTAAGCCAGGACCTGCTCGTTACCGAGGCTTTACGATCACACACAGACACACCACACTCGGTAGGACTCCTCTGGATGAGTGATCGGCCCGGCGCAAATACCTCCACCTGACAACACACAACAATCACAAGAGAGAGACATCCATGCCCCCGGCGGGGTTCGAACCCCTAATCCCAGCCTGTAGCTGCAGACTCATGCTTTAGACCTCGCGGGCGCCGGAATTGGCGCCTTTTACTTAATTTCGGAAACTAACACTGTAGTCCTGCGAGATACGGCCGGAGTAAAGCAATCGGTACAGCGATTGCGCTACGGGCTATACGGTCCGGGGATCGAATCCCGGTGGAGGCGAGATTTTCCTCACCCATCCAGACCGGTTCTGGGACCTATTCAGCCTCTTGTACAATGGTTATAGAGTCCTTTTCCAGGGGGTAAAGTGGCCGGGGCGTGGAGTTGACCGCCTACCCTAATCTAGCACCGAGGTTAAAGAATAGTAGATTTGTACCTCCACTTTGTGCCTTCATGGCCTCGTATGGGGTGAAATGTACCTTATCTGCGAAATAGTGAAATGCAAAAGACAACTGGTACTAGTAAACAAAATTATATTCGTAGTTTGTAGTGTGTTACGATGTGAGACGAGAGAATCTTTTCATAAATGATCAGTGAGAGTACCGTGTAGGAAGCACGACTTTTTTGTGGCATTAAGTGCTAAATCATTTTAAGTCTAAATGTGCATGGTGACGTAGCATAAAAACATTTGCGATTGGTATTAAAACCCATAGAGACTAATTTTTCGGAACGCTAGAATGCATCTCTCTAATCGTGAATACGTTTGGAGCATACTGTTAAAGCCTGAAGACCACCTATGGGTGACAGTGCTGCGCATAGAGTGGGTCCCCGATGTCCCTTTGCTGCACTTAGCGAGTTATGTCTTGTAGCGACACGCTTACACGCACACACATACACACACGCACACACCCCATTATTAGTACCATGAGAACGCGGACAGACTGGGGTTCGTTTTTGTAGGGGACCTATAAGACTCTTTCCATAGAAAATGGAATTCCTTCTTTGTTATTTTCCAGTAGCCTAAGCTTTTAGCTTGTTCGAGACAGCACTGTCTAAGTGAGAAATGGTGCATCATCCAAAGATCGTTCTAACGTAACTTCTGTG
>Ga0136643_10004035_pt1 | contig 20042 bp, 10 predicted proteins | sample TergutLab28metaG_FD_96883 | JGI IMG/M metagenome (GOLD analysis project Ga0136643, IMG submission 96883) | Labiotermes labralis P1 segment gut microbial communities from Petit-Saut dam, French Guiana - Lab288 P1 (version 3) (version 3) | ecosystem: Host-associated > Arthropoda: Insects >...
AGTCGACTATTGGCAGCCGAGGTGTGCGCATCAGCGGCAGTAATGGTAGTAATGCTGGATACACGGTGTTCCGAAGTACTGTGAAGAGTACTGGCTACCAACTCCACTCGCATGTTTCCCCTTAACTTCCCCTACCGTGCGTCACCGGGTGCCATCATGTTTCAACAGAGCACTGTGTTTGGCGCTCAGTTCATTTATATAGGTGTTTCAAGGGCTGTATGTGGTCCAAAGAGCACTGTGTTTGGCGCTCAGTTCATTTAAATAGTGTTTCTGTGAGGATAATCTAACCTCTACGGCCTTTCCAAATGTGCGCTGTATGGGAAAAGTTATCCCCGTAGGGACATTGGAGGCGAGAATGACCGGCTGCACGCCAACACGACACATTAGCTTGTCTTCGGTTTGGTCACCACATTCTCACGTGCGGATCTAGGATCGCATCTTTTGCATGCTGGATCTTAAGCAGCTTAGAGCAGTCAACTGTGTTGTAGGAATACAGACCATGTATCACTTGACTTGTGCTACGTGTTACAGGATAAGCAGTCTCTTCTCACAGAGTAGGACATGACAGCATTCGGAACACAGCGATTTCGGTTTCACCAGCACAATCATCGACACGTTTATGTACAGCGCATCCCTGCGAGGAGAAAGAAGACGCGCCCATTCATCAAATATGGCCAGTGCATGTAAACCCGATATTCAACAAACTGATATTGAAATAGCAGCGATCGTTGCGCCGCCTGCCGTCCTGTGAAGTGTGATGCGGGTTGCCTGATAATATGTGTCACGTGTGTAACGCGTCCATGCGAATTTATGATCACAAAAAATGGGCTCAGCAATCCTAGCTGCACTCGCAGAACACAACAAACCCACTTTTACGTCATATACAGTCTTTTAGTGGACTGACATGAGACACTCTGCAGACCAGTGCCCGATAGTCTTGACAGTTTACGCGCCAGCTGCTCTGCTCAACGGAAGAAGTGTTGCACGTGTCTCCACGATACGACGCCGACGGCTGACTCTCGACGACGCTGTACTGACGGAAAACTTTCTGGCAAAACGCGGGCAGTAGGCAGCTCGATAAGTCGGCCGAGTTCGCGGTGACGTAGCCGACAGGACGTCACCAAATATACAAACCAGATAAACTAAGGGGCCTTTGATTCTGTACTGGTAAACCACTCGCATACTGCAGTGTAAGGTGCAGGGAGACTATTACAGCTGTCAATGGGCGGACAAATACGAGTGCAGGGCAAGGTCAATAGAGTCCAGTTGAAATGTCATGGCACACGGTTACGCACGGGAGGTGAAGTGAAGGGGAAACTAGCGAATGGAGTGAGTAGCCAGTACTCTTCACACTACCTCGGAACATGGTGTATCCAGCATTATTACCGCTGATGCGCACACCTCGACTGCCAATAGTCAACTGAACTGACGCCCCCGCCGATTTAAATGGACTCGTCCGTTTCGCCTAAAGACGAAATCTGGTTTCTGCGCATGTGCCATTATATTTCAAACGCAGTCTACTACTGACGATACATGTTTGTTGTAGCTTATAGACCTTGCATATCCAGCAATCCCTGTGCCACGACGTTAATCAACGGTGCTACCCACCATCTCGAAATCAAACTTCCACACATGGGAAAGGAAGGAGGGGATGTAGCCGGGGGGGGGGGTCAAGTGGTGCGGCCGCCGGGGGTGACACAGTCCAAGGGACGGCAAAATGGACAATTTGAATGAAACAATGTATTTTCTACGTTCAACAAATATTAAATTGTTGAACCAAAATAAAGCAAATTAATAAATGTGGTTTTTTTAAGACTTCGTAATTTCCGTCACGCTACAAAACCTAGATACGCCACTGAGGGCAGGTGAACACACAAAGCAATTCGTGCAACCTTTCTATTTCAGGTCTGCACCGTCACGACGCCACGCTCCTGCAGAACGACGCGTCCTCCAGTCAGAAGCACTGCATTCACTGGTACCAACTGCTATGACATCACTCGTGCAGCGTGCACAGGCCTACTTGTTACCTGTGTGGTGCTAGAAGGCGATGTCTCACGGTTTCCTGGTTCCTGAACGCCGTTAATACGTACTTCGGAGAACTCTTTGGACAAGGGATCGGCTGTACCCGCAGGGGAAAAGGAGAACACAGAAGAAACACATCGATATATATGTGGGAGGTACAACAACGAAAGCAGGGCTCAAGCGAATGTAACAGCGAACACGCCTTAAACCGAAAACACGTGCCTACACACACACACACACACAAGAAAAAAAGAAAGAAAAAAGAAATGTGCACTAGAGCGAAGTGGGCCCACACATATTGTTCAGATTTGTTGTTTGCTAGTCCGCACATCTAAAAACGCCGATAAAAACTCCTACTGTGTAGACAAGTGCACTTACCACACACACTGCACAGGTTCAGAAAGCAACTTCCTCCAATTCATTCAATATTCACCAAATTGAGAAGCGGATGAAATAAATTTGGCCAGGACAATTACACCTACGATCTCATTTTGCACCGTACTAACATTTAAGATGAATCCTTCCTGACTGCCATACTTCGACCTGGGTTCTACTCACAGCATCGAAAAAAAAAACCTTCCAACAGACCAATGATGCGCAAAATGCGGCCCGCGATGTAACTTCAGAAATATGAAATTCGAAGAATTATTACTGAACTCGCATTCATACAAAAATATCATTCGGAAACACGCTGTATTACTGACAATACGCCATACCTTCCACACCAAAGTATAAGTTCCTTCTCACATACAATTTTAACTACCGCGCTGCTTGGCTTGGTTGTATGGCACGGATGCTCTTCGTTGTTACGAACTGCTTCGACAGCAATTGTCAGTACTGTGGCTTTCATGCGTGTATCATTGGCTGAAAAATTTGTAGGATCACCCTGCTAAAAATGACTCAATTTTTGGTGAACATAAACTCCACATCAGTTACCCGGACAAAGTGGTTGTTAAATAGAAAGCTTTTGTTTGTATTCCAACTCTATTTCTGTTGAACAAGGCATATGGGCGAATAGAGTTTCAAACGGAACAACAAGGCACGGTACATATATACGGCTTCAATACAAAAGATTATGATTCTGCTGCGTGTATAAAACAAGTGATTCACCTTGCAAGGAACAATGAACAGTGTCCGTTCATTTGATCCAGACAGCAAGGCCAATCCAATCCAATCCCAAACACCGTAACTACTTATGAATCCGTTTAATATTGACTTATCATCTACATCTACTTCCCGTAAGTGGCCTTTTCCTTCAGGTTCTCCGGCCAAAATGTTGCAGCTATTCCTCATCTCATCCACACTGTCATCATTTTAGTCTGGCACAGAGTATCCTCCCTAATTATCTGTTCCTACCGCGCACTTTCTGCAGGCAACTTACTAACAACCTAGACACATCTCATCACACGCTAGTCCTGCCAGTGTCAGAAGAATGTATTCAAGTGCGCGCTGCATGAACGCTGCATTCTGACTATCGTCCAGTGAACATCTCTCCAGTCAGTGCACAATGCAAGCTCTGTTGGTCGGTTGATTTGCCGTAACAGAAGCTTCAGTCTCGGCATCTCCCAATAAAAGGAGCAGGCAGTTCTGTGCTCTCATTACCAAGAGCGACTTGTCCGTTAACACTCCGTCCGATCTAACCTACCGCGTGTGTGGGGCAGCACAGCAGTCTAATTTAACCTAAAAATACATGGCATTATATCTTGACGGGCCCTCAGTAACTTCCATTGCCCCATAAATAGCACTGCGTTTATACAGTAATGGCTTTGCTTTAAGTTACACGACAAATCACATTACAGGAAGGATTTCAGTAAGGGATCAACGGGGTGGGGGGTGGGGGAAAGACGCCTGAGGCAGCTAAACTATGCTAGTCATTAAGGGTCATATTGGTTTACAATTTCAGTCCAGACTAGACTACTTCATTACACAGCATATAAGATCACATAATGTGGTACGACGTATAAATGAGAGCGAATAATTAGCGGTCCCTCTCAGTTCAGAACATTTTTATCCTTCCATATCCTTATCGTCTCTAGAAACATGAAAATTACCTGTACAAGGCGGCCCAAAAGTCATTTAACAGAACATCCTGATCACCATTTTGATGCCAATACAGAGTTCTGCAAGTCAGCCTGTAGAGCATTGTGAGTTGTGCAATGAACACGAAGGATCTCGTTTAATTTACAACTCATTGTACAAGTGTGCAGCTTAGTAACTTGTTAAATGTCTTCTGGGCCGCTCTATATTATTATTATGATCATCATTATCATCATCATCATCATCATCATCATCACCACCACCACCATCGTGACTTTCTTGTTTCATACAAGTTCGAAATTTCTGACGCTGTGGGAAGAACATAGGTTGAAAGTATCCGAAAAAGGGGGGCTGAAAATGTACGAACCTAATACAGTGACGTAACATACAGAAAACGTATTATATACACTGTTGTCACATAACAGCAGTAAGTTAAATCACGAACTACGTGACTTGACTCATCTGGCCCAGAATTGGGACCAACAGCCAGTTCGTCTCCAAACAGCAATCAACCTTCCTCTGTCACATAACACAGGACATTAGAGCACTCTTGTTCTTCAGGGATACGACACCGTGTCTCGGGCCTCCAGACCCTTGAAGATGAAGGCATTACGTTCCCTTGGACCGTTCACCCAGCGATGCCTGGTCATATCCCCCCACCTCCCCCCCCCCCAAAAAAAAAACCTTCTAAACTACGCCAACGTGAATACATCGAGACTCCTACAGCAAATTTCTCGAGCATCTCAGTTACTATCAGTTTCTCAAGGACTCTGCTCTACGTACGTAGCTAGTTAGGAAAGGGGTAAAAGCGCGCATATAAAATACTGTACCAGAAACAGGCCTGCTGTGTCTTCCGGGTGGTTCCTTCGCTGTTCACATAACAGGACGCCTACAGAACAGGTGTAAAGTAAACAGGGCGAAGTTCTCACTATAACGTGTCACGAAGGCAAACAGAGGAAAGAGTGGTATAGTTCTACAGAGTCTGAGTATCGGCGATACATGGAGGGTGGACAATAGACCCTCTACCCATTGTGCAGGAAGGCTGGGTAGGCCCCAGAGCCGGTCTGGGTTGGTGTGGAGTGGATAAAATCACTTGCTTTCACCGGGACTCGACACCCGAACAGTCCAACCTCTAGCATTCACTGTAACGATTCCCACAGAATAGTCGTGTAATAAATAATGCGTTTGTAAATGCGAGCAAGAAATCGTTCATTGACAATTTTATGGTTCTGTTCTGGCACGTGTATAAATTGACTGAGGAAAACCGCCAGCAATTAATCATTAAGCAGAAACGCAAAAGCACAACCTGCTGAATACGAAAGCAAGAGCCGTGATGTCTGGTGCGCACAGGACTACACAGAACAGAGCCATGTGAATGGACGCGAAGACATTAGCGGAACGTGGGAAAACTACTTCGGAACGGAAACAAGCGAGGCACGATGAGCCGCGTAATCATGCAGCCCCATCCTGTGACGTATAAGTGAAGTCATTTACCCAACAAATACAACTTCGTCAGTTTTAAGATTCTCACAGCGGCATAACCGCGAATTCCTCTCTTCTAGATTGTGACGTTGCATCGCTGTATTTTCCGATGTTCAGAAGGAATTTGTCGCCTTCAGCTACGAGCTAACCTATATATTGTGTTATATATACACACAATCATATATTATGTATACGCTACACCGTACAGTCATTCCTTTCGGGACAAGCTTGCTCACGGGATCTTGGTGACAGCACTTAAAATTTTTATTTGCACGAGGTGAAATGTGTGTAAATAAGTGCAACAACACACCACAATTAATACCGTTAATGCAGGGTACACACAACGCAACAAACTCAGGTCCCCGCGTCAAACTCAAGGTCTTCCACACAACCATCCAGCAGCCGGTCACTGGCTGTACTGCATTATCAATTAAAACATCATCAGTATTCCATTTGCATGCAGCACGATGTTTGACGAAGAAATGCAACAAAGAAACTATAATTGCAGGTTTCGTGGATGCCAACCTGGATAAACAGAGACCTGTGACCACCAGCAGGTACAATAATGATAGCAGAAAGAGACGGAAATAGTGGATGGAGAAATAAGAGAGGGTACCACCATGTTAACACGCCGCGTGGGGTTCGCGAATACCATGTTGGTAATGCAGTGCTGCCTAGCTGTACTAAGTGGTACACTAAATGGCTGTAATGTTAAGAAGACGTGTTCTGTCGATTACCACAACAGACAGGAAGCAAGGCACGTCCTGTCCTCAGCTAACAAGCACCCGAACCATTTTACTTCTTCCACCGCCTCGTCGCTTTATTTACATTCAGTTTCCTGCATGTGCAGTTAACCAATGGAAGCAGCGAAGTCGTCGTCACCATCATCATCGTGATCATCAACATTATCACCATCATCTTCGTAGTCTTTGTAGTTGCACCGTGCACGTTGATAGCATCAAGTCCTTTATTTGTCCAACTAATGCACACAAATTATTATAAAATTCTTAAACTGTTAAAATCATTTACAATTATAATTGTTGCTCCAACGTGTTTCGGTTTACATAAACCATCATCAAGGAGCTATCAGCCTGTGCTTCGCTAAAGTTACCATGTTGACTTCGGTCACATAACGTTATTTGAAGTTATCGGTATTGTGGCTGCGTACGTATATGAAGGCAACATTGTAACTTTGACGATTGGACAAATAAAGGACTTAATAATCATCATCAATTCAATTTAAAGTTAATATCAGTTTATTTACGTGCGAGCTTAACGGAACAAAGGACAATTATAAAACCAACACAAACATACAAATACATAAAAATTTAAAAGGAAAAGAAAACACGGCATAAAACACAATACACACGAGATGTGACCCTTGAATTGACAAATTCTGTTCGGCAAATTACTGACTCCACTAGCGGGCGAAAGTAATTACGTGGCGCCCAAGAACATAGGCGCAGTGGCAGCTATGTTCCGAGTGATAACTGCTACAGAGGGCAACAGTATTATCCCACAAGCACGTGTCACGCCCCAACCACGGTACGGCAAATGCTACACATCACAAATTTCCAAGCTTTATTTACCCACCGCCTGGGTATAAACCCCAGTATTTTTATTATAAAATGGTTTCTTATCATCTCCCCCAGCATTAACCTATATAGCCGCCCAATAAACACGGGCACCACATGCTACGTGCTACATGTGCAGTTATAAAATTATTCTAATTTGGCCTTCTTGGTTAAGACGTTAAGCCAACATGGCCGAATGTATATTTGAATCCAACAGCTGTACTTGTTTAAAAATAAAAGTTTTGTAACAAACAAACAAACACGCACTTCATACCAACACACAATTTCACCACTCGCTTTTTATTTCCATGATACTCTTAAATAAATGCAGCTGCAATTTCAAAATTTACATTCCAGGATGCTAGTTAAACGTGTCTTCAAATAGCAAAGTTACATTAGAACTGCTTCGCAGCTATAATTTTATAGCATAAAGCAGGGGTAGCGAAACCATCGGTGCCAATTCTGGCACCAATCGAGATATCAACTGTGTGAACATGTGGGGTCACTATTGTTTAGTACCTCCCTAAGCCACATTTGTTTCTCGTAAGGAACTTTATTTCTGTCACTCTATGTTCCAATCTTCAGCACCAAGACTACCCAAGGAAATACCGCTCCAAGAAGAGACAGCTACAAGAAAAACAGCTACACGATAAAACAGCTACAAGAAAAGACAGCTACAAGATAAAACAGCTACAAGATAAGACAGCTACAAGATAAAACAGCTACAAGAAAAGACAGCTACAAGATAAGACAGCTACAAGACAAGACAGTTGCAAGATAAAGCAATTACAAGAAAAGACAGCTACAAGATAAAACAGCTACAAGATAAGACAGCTACAAAATAAAACAGCTACAAGAAAAGACCGCTACAAGATAAAACAGCTACAAGATAAGACAGCTACAAGATAAAACAGCTAAAAGCCAAGACAGCTACAAGATAAGACAGCTACAAGACAAGACAGCTACAAGATAAAACAGCTAAAAGACAAGACAGCTACAAGATAAAACAGCTACAAGACAAGACAGCTACAAGATAAAACATCTACAAGACAAGACAGCTACAAGATAAAACAGCTACAAGAAAAGACAGCTACAAGATAAAACAGCTACAAGACAAGACAGCTACAAGATAAAACAGCTACAAGACAAGACAGCTACAAGATAAAACAACTACAAGACTAGACAGCTACAAGATAAAACAGCTACAAGACAAGACAGCTACAAGATAAAACAGCTACAAGATAAGACAGCTACAAGAGAGCACAGCGTTGCGTTATCGCCCCGACTGTCTTGAACCGTGAAATACGTTAAGACAAAATTTAAGAAGTAGTTTCATGACCGCAATACGTGCAGTTCGTACTGCTGTTGAACCCACAGAAAAGTTAAAGATTAAAGAAATGTGCGATAGTAGACGTCTCAAACAGCTCACCATGACGGCTGGCAAAATTTCCTGCTGTTAAGTTTACAAGCGCGCAGTAGGAGATATCTCATTCAGTTCACCAGGCTGTACTGCTGTAATGATAACAGCCAGCCAGCACAGCTACCTTCTTACAAGAACCCCTGGCGTAAATCCAGCGCCTGGCAGCGGAAAAGTTTCGCCATCCCTGCCACATACCACATGTTCTCCCAGTTTTATTGGCAGGCCTGTATATATTTATTTTCCCTTCCGAGCTGCAGATCCACACCATTAATTCCTGCTAATAATAATATACGTTCTCAGATTATTCTGAGTGTCACCAGAGCCATCTTTCATCACTTTTAATACACCTTGAATCAAATAGCAACTGTTCTTAAACTACCAATATACTTGTAATCCACTTTTATCTAGTTTTTACAATATGTCGGTCACCTGCACCTACTTCACAACATCACGGAAAACATGTAAACTACATACAATATCCCGGCTTTTCTCATTTTTCCAATCAACCCGAAACTGAGGAGCCAGGTCTTCTGCGATGTGACACTGTGTTGCAGACTTAAGGTTTTCCGGGCGTTCCGAAGATGGAGCAATTCTAGAATCCCTGAACCCTTGAATGGAAAGGCAATTCGTCCGTCCGAAACGTCAGGACACACAACCCAGCGACGCAGCGTCACATTCCAGAAGACCTGAATCATCAAAAACACAGCTGTGGAGACAGACGGCGTCCAGTATGGCACAGGCCTGAATTATCGCGTTTGTGCAACAAATCGGCGCTTTATCAGTTGCGTGTAGCTCATAGCTTAATTGTATTTATTTGGTGAAAGCATATTTCTGAATTTATGTTGACGTACCTCCGTATTTCATCGCCTGTTTCGTTTAAAGTTTCTTTCAGAATCTTCTCATTAGTGACCTCCATCCTCTCTTTCGTAGTTGATTCTCTCCCATCGGCTTCTGTTTGCTCACAAGCAGCACTTGCTTCTTCCACTTGACTGTTGGCAGCCTAAGCTTTCTATTTACATTAAGGTGCTTTAAAATAAATAATTCCAAAACGTAATAATCAAATATTTTCTAAACGAACACACATTCAACAAAATTATTTTCAAATTTTTAACAACGTGCACATACTAATAGCAAATTTTACTCCTTCCACGTTCAAGCAAAAGACAGGATATACAAAAAGAGCTTCATGGTCTTATTCCTCTCTCTGGTAGAAAATTTGTGACATGTTGATGTTTTATTGCTTGGCTAATAACTCTTACCACAGAATACATCTTTTCCACAAAATCAAAGCGCACTTCAGACACACGGACTCCTTCGCAGAATCGCAGATGATAATTATTGTTGGAAACATCTCCTTCAGACATTCCTAGGTAATACTTCAAGGTTGTCACTCTACCTTACGAGATTCCTACTTCATTGTACTTATTGAACCTAACTTGTACTGTGACATTGGAATCCAAGATACATTGGCCACCTGGTCTCGCATGCAGTCAAAAGCAAGATCTCCGTAACGTGACGGTATGTGATGGAACTTACACGTACATGATGCCAAGGCTTAAGTTGTTAGAATTACTTGGGCACGAAGAAATAGAGAAAACAGAGAAATGAATAGAAAGAAAAAAAGATAAGAAACAAACAAGTAAACAAAACAGGCCTCGTGGTGAAAAAGGAAACTAGACTTTAAATTGCAAGAACAGAATAGAAAAAAAAAAGTAAGCGAAATAAACCCGAATGGCAGTAACATATTGTGTAACAGAAATGAAATTATAATTACTCAGAGTAGCCATATACAAGAAAACAACTACCCGCATTCAAACCCAAAATGACACTTTACACGTCATACAGTTCGGACAATTTGTACTGTTTCTTATCAAACCGTACTTAACACTCAACAGCCAAGTGATGAATCACACATGAAGCCCCAACTTTAAAAGAAAAACTAAGGACGCGAAATGCCCTGCTTGGTCAGGTATATCGTACACTGGCCGAGGAGGTGAGAGATGAGCATACAGAAATGGTAGAACGATGACTGCAAGGGAAAATTCCAGGACACTCGCGGAAGGCCTGCCGCACAGCCAGTCACTCGGAAATGAACATGGAGTTCCGCAGGTACAAATGAGCCTAAGTGCCTAAGCTATGATACGGCCTATTTATTCACGAAAACAGCCGGCGTCTGCGCTTGCAAATAGCTGGTTTACATTAGGCCTATATTGACTGCCTCCACTTCGAAAGACTTGGCCCCACATGTCAGTCCGAAAACAACGTTCTTTCATTTTCCCCAAAACAGCATACATTAGAGGACACAGATATGAAGCCATCCTGGGGTTGTCAGATAACGCTCAATGTTTTAGTGTTTATGGTCCACCAACCTGAACACTTACGTATTCAAGGCAAAGCAGTAACGCGTCTATTTATGAACTACAGCTAAAACATCTAACGCCAACGCACAAAAAAAAACCGAGACTTGCAGGCCGGTTTCGTGTGGCCATGAAAGCGCTCCTGAAGGTGTGTCATCTTTAGCAGCAAGTCAAGCGCAGACCAAGAGTTCAGCGCAGCGTGGTGTTTATGACAGATCAACTACTGCGAGCATTTTTAGAGATGATTCATCCTCACTGCCTTCTGGATAATGAGAATCACAGTAAATCTGGTCAGACACTTACATTATCTAATCTGGTACTATTTCAACAACGTGTTTCGGGATAAAAGTCCATTACCAGGTTGAACAAGAATAACTTAATATGTACATATGTGGAAAGATAATACTAAAATGGAAAATAAACATACAGGATGAGAGTATGTGGTCTGGGTTCCTCTGGCTCAGGATACGGACCACTGGCGGACACTGGTGAACGAGGTAACAAATCCTACGGCTCCATAAACAGAGGCACATCTCTGAGCTGCCTCAGCCAGGAGTCTCAAATTCAAGCAGTGTGCGGGCCGAACGCATAATTTGGAATTTACGGCGAGCCACACGTCACTTGAAGCCACAAACAGATTAATTACTTTCACTAATTCTTATAATAAAACCAACGAGATGCACTAATTTCTCAAATTTATTTTTAGAATAGAACTCTACATGTTTCGGACAGGTTTTCTGTCCATCATCAGGAGTCTAGTACTGTATACACAGCAATAGGTATATGTCATACAGGTTATTTTGACTGTTTGCCTGACTGCTAGCAAGCAGTCAGCATAACCTATATGTATTGTTGTGTATACAACACTAGACTCCTGATGATGGACAGAAAACCTGCCCGAAATATGTAGAGTTCTATTCCAAAAATAAATTTGAGAAATTAGTGCATCTCGTTGGTTTTATTATAAGAATATATCACAAAGCACGGTCCTCTGAATGTCAATTACTTTCACTAAAACTGAAAACACAAATTAGAATACTGCATAGGTTTAAATAAGAAAACCAAACTGCGTTGCAATTGCCGAATTTAGTTTTATTGCAACGTTGCTTCTGCTCAAGTTGTCCTGCGGTCACCTTCTGCAGCCTTCAGGTCTGTGAAAAGAAACATTTTAAGTCGAAACATTCTTCGGCACTGAGCCCGGCCACATTCTGTATGTGGACACAAAATGCCTTGATATGGCCATACAAAACGAACTGGCGGACGCGTGCTAAGAGCCGTGACGTAAGCCCTTATCAGCTTCTAAATAAGAAATCTTATCTACTAAGTTTGTTAAAAACACAAAGTTAGCACACACAACTAATTCTTGTATTTGCTCATGGCAGACATGTAGCACGAAGTGGTGACTGTCTTATTTAACGACATTTCTTCGAGTGCAGTAGGTACATAGTGATGAATGGAATTAGTGTCAATAATGAATTGGAAATATATGTGAAAATGAAGAAGGCAATCTCCTAAAACTCGCTTGCAGGAACTGACAAAACCGGATAAGCGTGTCACAACAGCATGTTATTGGGCGGAGATCCGTGACTACAGTACCCTGTACGATGCGCTAATGGCACCAGCGGTGGCGACGTTCGGTACACTACCTGGATACATAAGGAATTTTGTTAAGATGGTCTGAACGGGGGCACGCACGACGTCACGTCGCAGTCAGTCGGATTAATGAGTTGTGTTACACCACGTACTTCCGTGTGCGCATAACAGCGAGTTCTTGCTGAACAGAGGTAGAGGCATGTATATGAGGAATTGGAGGTATGGCTCCATTCATCTTAACCTCGGCATCGGATGCGAGATGAGTGGCCGGCCAGCTTCACGTCCAAGCCGCTTCATCTCCTGGAAAACAGTCCCCTGTACACACACACTAGGAAACAGGGTAGGCAACAGAGCCCGTCAGGACGTTTTGGAAAAGACAGACATCTCCTCCTGCCCAGAATCGAACCACGTTGTCTCTACTGTAGGCTTACAGCCCGTAGCCTAATCACAATACCGACTGAGTCATCCCCGCTCATTGCTGAACGAGATCCCGTACATACGGAAGATGAACAAAATAATGGAAACACTAGACAATATAGGAATAAAACTGTTTGTGTTGGCTGCACTGAAAGAACATCAGTTGTGAGTGCCTTTCGTTGTTCACTCGTTTATTTACACTGTGTAGTGCCAGTGTCAATGAATTACACATTGTGTTTAGTAACATTTCTTTTGAAAGTACTGCAAAATGGGAGACTTGTCCGATTTTCAAAGAGGACAAACTGTTGGTGCGCGTTTATCTGGAGAGACTCTAATCAAATCGGACACTTTATTAGGTGTATCCAGAGCAGCAGTTCCCAAGTTTAGGACGTCACATAGAGATCATCGTAAGATATCATCAGTTAAGAGGAATAGTGGCCCAAGACCAAAACTAAGTGAAAGGGACCGCTGTACGTTGAAGAGGTCTGTGTCTAAAACTCACAGAACTGCTGCAGCAAAGGTGACAGCAACACTCAATATTTAGGGGATGGACAAAATAACAGGAACAGTTGTGAAAGATACACATTTCTTTATTCGTACGGAGCTGGGCCACAATTTGCCTGTAATACAGCACCATCCTTCTCGGAATAGGCTCATATAAGTTCTGAATAGTCCCTAGTGGAATTATGTACCACTCTCCATGAATAACATATTCTAGTTGCTTGAGAGATGATGAAGGACGGAATCTGCTTCTCACCCTACTCTCTAAAGCTGACCACAGTGATTCGGTGATATTTAAGAGTGGCGATTGAGCTGGCCAAGGAAGATGTCGAAGTGAATCTTCATGCTCCTCAAACCAAGACTCGATCCTTCTGGCTGTGTGTGTATGGGCGAACTGTCATCTTGAAAAACTGCACCGTTGTCAGGAAACAACATCTGGACCATAGAATGCACCCGGTTACCTAAAATGTCCACTTAGTCACAGGCAGTAATTCGACCATTCAGAGTAATTATGTGGCTAGCAGAATACCGAGATGTTGCTGCCCAAATTATCCTAGACCCGCCTCCGTGTTCCACAGTTGGAACCAGGCATTTAGGATTATAGATAGGCTTCCTTGAGCGTTCTCCAAGCATAAACCCGGCCTGATGTTGGGAACAACAGGAAGGACGACTCACCTGACCATATTACATATTTCCAATTATCAGACCTATAGGTTTTATGATCATCACACCACCTTTTTCGCCTTTTAGCGATGTCTGAAGCTTAGCAATTGTAGTTCTACCCTGTACGTTGGATTTGTGTAGCTCTCGTTGGACTATTTTTGTGGAAATAGGGTCTTCAAGATGAACACACGTTTTAAACTGTTCTTAGTCTTGAAAGGATCAATCTCTAGTGTCCAAGAAACGGTTATCAATAGTCGGGAAGAAAAGTGACACCACTCCAGAAGTATATAACTGAACATGTGGCACTGTTCTTCAACCACATGGTCATTATTATGCTCAGACGAACAGTGACATTAGCGCCTCCTCACGGCTATGGGTCTGGTATTGGTGGTGATACTTTCCTGTTAAAACAATTAAATTTTAGCAGTTTTGGCAACCCACTCCTTTACAGAACACATACATTTCATTTTTTGAGTTGTGACACAAGTCGTCCGGACTAACCACATGCTGGTCTCTAAAACGTAATGGCGAATGGCCTATCAAGCTATATGCTGGTCTCTGCGTGTGTGCTTGGTAGCATTTTAAATGTACTGTACATGCCATGCCAGAAAAACTCAGGCTGTCAAGTGACAAAATTACATTATTAATGAATGTTTCTTGCACGGGATAGAATGGAAAATATCAAGATAAAATTGGCATTTCAACCCACCTCTTAAGGTTAATGCGATAACAGGACCTCACATTTCCTCACCATTCTAGCAGAAGTTCGCTGATTGATGGCGGTGTGAAAGGGAACATAAAAGTCAGAAGATGCGCCACTCGTTGGAGGCTGAGGGGATATAGAAATATAATTCTAGAACAATTATTGCAGAAAACAGTAAATGTAATGGAAATGGAAACAGTAGTAGAAGAAGAAGAAGAAGAAAAGGTGGTGGTGGTGGTGGTGGTGGTAGTAGTAGTAGTAGTAGTAGTAGTAGTAGCAGTAATAGTAGTAGTAGGTATTGATGGACCTGGAGATTATACCAATACTGATCCGCATATACAGTATTTATAGTTTCACTTCGTACCGCTCAGTACAAACACTCCGCTAAAGAACCCAACAGTTAATGTTGCAAAGGGAAACAGTCACATGGGAACCATACAGAGGACATACCTGCAATCTGTAGGCAACACCTGGGGTTTTTGAGTCTTAAACCTTGTAGCACATAATATAACGAATGGGATTTAAAAACTTAATTTGTTCACACATTCAGCTGTCACCATATCTGCATAGATGGATGATGTAAGTGATAACGAGCGGACTGAAAGAAGCAATCGCTGACGGGACAGGCAGACAGGCAATTTCTGAGCTAATGATTCTGTAACGGCCAGACACACCGCCACCATTGTGCGAATGACTGAACCGTGCTGACTGCGGTTGGAATGTTCACTCAAGCATACATCTCCAGTCGTAGCTCAACGCATCGTGGGTTCTAAACCAGTCTGGGGAATACGTGTGTGTACGATCCCTCGTCACTATTCAATCTAATTATCATAATTCATCTCCCACAGGACTGATCAAAATGCAAATATATAACTAGCTTAGCTAGAAAGCCTTGGGCTGTACTTCCACAGACCGCCACAGACCTAACACTTGCTTATGACTGTCCATGCAGCGTGTCAGTACCGTCTCATAGATAGCCAAACTATCATTCAAAAGCGAATACGATCGTGAAATTATTAGGAAGGGTGGAGTAAGTGAAAAAGAAACGACACTGTCAGTTTTAATTCATGTCTCTTAATTCGTATGTTACGATCCAGAAAATCCAAGAAATAAAGCAACCAGCATGATAGCTGTTGGAAACAGACGTGAAAATACGAGCAGGGAATAAAGGTATGTTCATTGACATACCTTTTTTTCGGTTCTAAGTACCTTGCGATTACATCCTACGCAGTTTACAAGTCGTCCTGTCGGTAATAGAGATTTGAATGGGTTAGGGGTCGAAAGCCGATTCCAGTCATCGTGCAGTCTAGAGTTTGGGTCTGCGACCGCTCGCTTGCTGGAAATGCGGGTTCGAATCTTGCAGTGACTATGGATGTGTGTGTGTGTGTGTGTGTGTGTCTTGTAAGCGTTGTTGGTTGTCAAGTAGAGATCTCTGCGCCTGGCCAATCACTTGTCCAGAGAAGTCGTACCGAGTGTGGTGTGTCTGAGTATGATCGTGAATCTTCAGTAATGAGGCGTACCCACCAGAGGATAACGCGCCATAAAAATAAGGGGGGTTTCGAAAGTAAGGAGACTAGAAACCTGTGGATAACTTCAGTCAGGGTAGTTTGCAACGATGCCGAGGTTCAAGCTAGATTTCTTCCGAATAAATATCTACTGGGCAACTGTCACACCAACCCGATATGAGCAGCGTCTGAAACTGACTGTGCTTAGCAGGACAAACCCGCGGCTAGAAACCACAGTGGGTAAACACATTGGCAAGACATGAAATTACATACTGCCGCGAGTTGACTCTGCGAGCTGGCGAGCAGAAATTCACAGCAGGCCCTTATAGCCGTTAACACTTCACATCAAACACGGTCAGTTCTAACCACGCAGTACACACTCCGTCTGGGTCATAAAAACCTGCAAGTTGATGCAACAGTACAGGGAAATAGTCGTGGCTTGTTTTGAGATTCATTAAAAATCACAGTAGTACCCTCGGTGTGAAAAACGTAAAATTTTTTACTGTTAAAACTGGTGGTGCATAAACTAAATACTGGGGTCTTAAAATTGCAAAGGAACACAAGCGCCTTCTACTCCAGGACGCAGGACGCACTACAAATGTTACAACAAAAGCAAATATATATATATATATGCGCGCACACGCGCGTGCACACACACACACACACACATATATATATATATATCTTACATGCATATAATACAGTCCCCCTTTTTTCTTAGTATGTCTATTTCTTTTCTCTACATGTTTCGGTCGACTATGTGCCCATCATCAGGAGAAATAACTGTATGTACGCGACGCTTGGTACTTATCACTCTGTGTGGAATGAATTCCATCCTGCATACCAGACAATCATCCATACAGAGTGACAAGTACTAAGTGTCGCATAGACACAGTTATTTCTCCTGATGATGGGCACATGGTCGCCCGAAACATGTAGAGAAAAGAAATAAATATATTAAGAAAAAATTTGCACCAAGCTGGTTTATTTACAAGATTATACAAGGATGCAGGTCAACAAAACATAAGAAAAAACATAATGTACACTTTAAGGCACTAAGTTATAAAATTCCCGCCACTTTTTCAAAAGTTGGCAATTCCGAAATCTTTACCAGTAGGCTAAATATTGCAATCCCGTTGCTCTTTCCAATAACGCCGTGAAGTTCTCAAGCACTCACGGCAGTTGTTGCTCAAATGATAAGTCTTCCTGCCAATTCCATCCAGTCCCACTGGCTCGGTATAAGATCTATCCCCCTTTCCCCTTCCGCAGATCCGACAGGTCAAATCGTTGCAAACTTGCTATATAATCGATACATTTTCTCCTCACTTAAGCATCCAACTGAATCTGTCACCCTCAAGATGGAGCCAGCACATTAGTCTGACAAGTCGGAACAAACAAACAAACAAACAAAATTACCCACACACCGCCAGTCTGTCACTGTCGTAGCTTAGTGAACGTGATTTAAAGTTATTTGACAAAGGGGGGGGGGAGGGGGGAGGGTTATTAAAACATCTTCTGTTGTGACGTGTAATTATTTAGTTTGGCGACTGAATAAAATTTGGCACATTCATAGGACCTCAGCGGATTCTAAGGCAAATACACGTCGAACACCGGAGGGTAAAGTAATGCATAAATTTGAAAACTGAGGGTATGAGTGCATACTGCTGTCCACACTTGAATGATCCTGTACGGACAAAAGGCCCTGTATTTATAATGGGTAATGGCACCATACGTAGCAGCTGACACCCTGAATTGCAGCAAACCCCGCACAACTGAAGTAGGTAGAAGAGTTGACAGCTTAACGTATCTTGGTTCATTGGCAAATGGCGACCAAAATGACTCAGAAGAAATTACAAGCCCCCCTATAGCCGCTAATAGATCATATTTTGGACTAAAAAGTCAGTTTAAATCACAGCTACTTTCCATGAAGATAAAAATTCTTATATATAAAACACTTGTGAGGCCACTACTAATACAGTATATGCCGCAGAAAATGATGAAAGAAGACCGAGCATTTTCGAAAGAAAAATCCTACCCAGGATATATGGTCCAATGTGTGAGGGACGGCAGTGGCGAAAAAGATACAACAGAGAACTAGAAGGGATTTACAATGAACTAAAAATAGTTAATGTAATAAAATCCAGCAGACTGAGGTGGGCAGGCCATGTAGTGCGAATGGATAAAAACAAATTACCTAAAAAGATATTGTGGACAAACCCTGCAGGTCAACGAGGACGTGGCCGACGGAAATCAAAATGGATTGACGGGGTAGAGGAAGACGCAAGGAAAACTGGATTGCAGAAACTGGAGGGAGAATGCCCAGGACAGAGGTCGCTGGCGACATTTGCTTGAGGAGGCCAAGGCCCACTCAGGGTTGTAGAGCCGATGATGAGGATGATGATGATGATGATGATGATGATGATGAATGGCACCATACAAATTTCTACACAATCTGTAAACAATGACAAGGAACTTAGATTTCATGAAGGATGACGACCAACTGCAAACATCATAAAAATACAGCACATAGTTTTCATGAACCCATAAAGTGGGTCGACACCAAAGACATACCGACAGACTGAACATGGGTGATAAAGTGACTCGATTTCCAGTCACCTAACGAAGCAGGTAAAAGCAAATACTGCACTTGATGTAAAGAAAACTTCCAATGAATGCAATATAAGAACACAGCAGCACGTATAGTTGGACAAACCAGACTTACTTCGCTTGTTCTGATTGTGTGTGGGTGTGACACAAGAGGAAATAACGAACACCAGTTGTCAGGTGCACAAGAAAGAGTTAAAAATAAGTGGCATTTACACGTACACTAACCAGCATATAAAATCATCTGAGGGTTCTTTTAGCGTGGATCTTCAAGGTCACTAGCCTCAATGTTAAATAATCCTTGACCATGCACTAAGCTGAAGTTTTTGAACCAATGCACAAATGTATGGTTCAAAGTCTTTCGTAATATATCCTCTGTAATGCACCTCCCTGACGATAGCCACAAGAGTGGCCGAAACATGTCGGAGGCATACTATGTTTTAATATAGGATGCCCTTAAATCGTTTATACGCATTTGTTGGTTTCGCCTCCGTATCAATTTATATTCGTTTCCAAATACAAAACTCGAAGCTAAGTAGACTTTACAATCCGCAGTTCGTCGCATTTTTTGCTCCCGCAGTACTTCACACCGACTGTACTAGGACACGTTACGTCACGTCAGATAGCGGGATATACAGTGAGTAATAAACGGGACAGTGTGTGCAAGCAAGCAGTTGTGGCATTATTTGAAGTACGCTGGCATTTTACTCGCTGCGCTGAGGAAAACCACGCCATTAACAGCCGTCGGGATCTGCAGACCATGACGTTCTGTCCCCCCCCCCCCCCCTTCCGCGCCCCATCACTTTGCAGTAAATACCATCCACTAAATTATCCGAGAATGAACAACTCAAAGTACAGAAATGGCATACCAAATACTCAGTTTATCTTGTAGTTTTCTTCCTCTCCTTCCCGGCTTGATATCAGATTTTGCTTTTCCGTCTACTCTGTTTCACCTTTTCCTCCTCTTTTCGTCCTTTTATCTTCTTTCTAAAAAGAGATGGCAATTTCTACGGAAGCCACCCCATTGTGTTTGCCACTAAACAAAACACATTTTTTATTCTAACACAACCCAAGTATATTTAATTAAACTGCCATCACAAGCATGCACCATGTTTCGGCCTGTACTTAGGTCATCCTCAAGCAGTAAATGTAGGAAGGGACCCA
>Ga0136643_10004037_pt1 | contig 20041 bp, 12 predicted proteins | sample TergutLab28metaG_FD_96883 | JGI IMG/M metagenome (GOLD analysis project Ga0136643, IMG submission 96883) | Labiotermes labralis P1 segment gut microbial communities from Petit-Saut dam, French Guiana - Lab288 P1 (version 3) (version 3) | ecosystem: Host-associated > Arthropoda: Insects >...
CTCACTCTTCTCGATTTTATCACCCGCACAATATTGGGTGAGGAGTACAAATCATTTAGCTCCTCGTTATGCAATCTCCTCCATTCCCCCGTTACCTCGTCCCTCCTAGGTCCAAATATTCTCAAACACCCTCAGCTGCCTTTCCTCCCGCAATGTCAACGACCAAGTTTCACACCCATACAAAACATCAGACAAAATTATCAATTACCCGCAGGAAATGCTCTTGGTACTCATTTCTGTTAGAGGCTGAGTCGATCCCAGGGCCATAGTGCGATCGGAAGGATTTTGTGTCAATGAAAAATTCCAGTGACACCAGCTGGGAATGAATCAACGACCTTCCGATTTGTAGCGCAGCACCTTAAACACTGTGCTACCGCGGTCCCCCAAGACTAAATGCTGTAAAAGTGAAAAAAGAAGAGACTACAGATTAGAACCGAATACACCCTTACGGACCGCAAAAGAGAAAGAGAAATTAATTACATTGTAGTAATATGTTCCAAAGACACCTACAGTTGATGTTGTTCGTAAGTGGTAACAAAAAATGTATACGTTACGTATTTGGTATTAATAATTATGGTCGCAAGGTCAGTGTTTTCCAGCCGGTGATACGCTATGCTTGCCCGTTACAGCTTGTTATATAGGTACAACGGACAAGGGCAGTTTATCACCGGCCGATAAACACTGTTGCAAGCAATAACCTTCACTTAGTCCGCAACCATGAACCCACGTCTGAAGACTGCACATTTACTAGTACTGAATTCAATTGCACAATTATAAAAATAGGTGTGGATAAACAGTATTATACGCATAATGATTAAATAATAAAACTATGTTATTTTAGTTTAACCGTTGCGTATCAAATGCAAAAGTTACAGTTTCAAATGAGACGTGATCGTAATTAAAATAAATCAGTCATTGATATGTCTTGTATTCAATTCTTGTATTGGTTGATGGTAAGAGCTTGAATAGCTGTAAATATATATATATATATATATATATATATATATATATATATATATATATTTGTAAAATTCATAGCCTTTTGGTATATCAAATTAAAATTGACATCCGTGCTACCCTAAGCTAATACAAGTCGAGTAGAACTTAAATAAAGCAACGCCACTGAAACAGTGATAAATAGGAGGAAATTAAAAGCGAGTGTGATAAATTACAAGAATGGGCATTACAGAAAACAGTAGCAGAAGAGAGCGAGAGATGCAACAAACAAAACTAGATGGATGAGAACACAAAGACGAACAAAACAGCTGGCTTGGGTGGAGTCTGTTCTAATGACCTGTGATTGAGTACCGGTACATGTGGAACAGAAATTATATTGCAAGTCTTCAGGAATGTTACGCTTTCGTTGTGACGTCTCGAAAGATTGTAATGTCTTTATCTTCAAGGTCAAGCACTGTTAAATATTTCGAGTCACCGAGATGGATTGTACTGCCTGCAGATGAAGGCAGTACGAGTCTTCGAAATTTCCTGTAATAAAACCAATTAGATGCACTAATTTCACAACTTTATTTTTGGATTGAAACTCTACACGTTTCGGACATTTCCTCCGTCCATCATTAGGAATTTTTCACTGTACACGCAGCAATGGTGTATGTCATACAGGTTTTGCTGACATATACCACTGTTGTGTGTACAGTTAAAAGTTCCTAATGATGGACAGAGGAACTGTCCGAAACGTGTAAAGTTTCAATCCAAAAATAAATTTGAAAAATTAGTGCATCTAGTTGGTTTTATGATAAGAAATTTATCACGATGCAAGGTCACGTGAACATCAAATGAGTCTTAGAAACTTCTAGAAATATTTAACGAGGTACATGGTTGAGTATTTTACAACATGCGGCCTGCCAGTTTGTGTTATGCCCCCGCAGCCACTTTGTAAATTACTTGCATACTATAAAAATTACACAGCATTTTAGGCAGTCAGGTGTACCACTTACTGCTGTTTGTCCATGCGACATCCGAAACACCGCGCAATAATCGCTGTGGCTCTTTGCCAAAATAAGGTTGGAGACCCATGGTTTACGTGAACCGTAAAGTTAGAAAACCCCCTGTACGTAGAAATAACTAATCTCTCTCGGATTACGTTGGCAGTTTTAGAGAAACAAACAAATTTAATCCTTCCTGATATTCTTGCCACTTACAACATTTCGTACAATCAGGAAGTCCTTCATGCACACAGAGTGCTTGAAACTAATTTATCTGTTCGCAACTGAATCTGCTAAGAAATTTAAAGGAGTGCAATGGAATTATGTGCGGAGGGTCCACACTAACATCCGCTTCGCCAATTTGACTGTAGCCAGGCTTGTTTCGCGTTAACCTCTCCGTTGCATCGAAACCAAAAATCTCTTTATAAAAACCACATGCCACAAGGTTTCGTAAAACACATGTTCAAGAAAGAGGCTAATTGATAGATGAAACTCATCTAGTTCAGATCATACGCACACCGTAATTAGCCTGATAGTTTCGTAAATGGGAGGGTATTGTTTTATAAGCTTGGCGACTACTAGATACACAAGGACTCTCATTTATGAATTAAGACAAATGAGGAAGGTACAGCACCAAAGAAGACATTTGGAAAATGATGAAGACACGCAGACCTTCCATTCTGGCTATCACTGTCATCCAAGTCTCTTAGTACAATTGAGCTTTCGTCATTATACCATTCCCTTCGTCATCCCCTTCACTTGTAGTAGTATTACTTTTACATCAGCCTACAGTTTGCCCTTGCCCAGATCTGGTTGTTTGTTACTTGAATTTCGTATTTTTAAATCATACAGGCCCAAACATTCCTTTCATTTGCATTTCTGTGTCATAACCGTTTAACTCCTTCTCCAGTCAAGTATAATTTTATAATAATTAACAAATATATTTCAACATGTACCGGAGAAATGTAACGGTTACGATGTCGAAAACAGTAATACTAATACCTCTTTCAATCTGCAACTTTCGTAAAAAGTGACTGATATTTTTGCTTTTGTTTTTGCTGCCTTTCTTCTTGTTGCTCTTGTTAGCATGAAGTCACGCTAATTTTTAGTTTAACCTGACACATCACATAAATTTTGGGGCCAATAAGAAATTCATATAAATGTAAGGAAAGGCAGGCATCTCTTGCGCTCCCTTCTCTGTTCTTTCGACGTCAGAACGTACGCCTGTACCGCCTATAATGTGTCTAATCATAAATAAATAACAGTTTCTACTTTCATGTGTACATCTCAAGCCTCTCTCAACATAACAAAATAAGGTAGAAAAATACTTGGACAAATACAGAAACCCGTAACAAACTTAGAACTCAGGATCATAGAGTCTGAGCGACTGAAAGACGGCGCACCTTAAGCTGCACGGCGACCGGAATAGGTAAGTAAATGTCAGAAGCAGAATAAAACTCGCGTCTGTCCGTGTGTATTTCGTGTCTTTTCACAAAAACACAGGAGTGGACTTCTTTATATAAGCAGGGTAGTGAATGAGTAGGTCTATAGCAGGTGACAGACTGTAGCGTGCTGAGAAGAAGACTGTAGGCTGTTTTATAAATATGAACCTAAAAATAATATGGCATTTTTTGTAACTTTAAAGCGCACGCTTGCTCAGTTATATTACTTATTACTTTTAAAAATAATCACGCCTAAATATAAACCTCAATCTGAAATGCAGTTGGTGTTATAAGAGAATTAATACAAATGACAATTACAATATGATGTACATAAACAGAATGTAACAATTTTCGCCAAAGGAACAACTTCACATCTTGAACAAACACAGATATATTTATTTTCAACGGCACAGTGACTATTCGACCAAGTGATTAATGATGTAATTATTGCCAAGACCGTCCAATAGAAGGAGAGAGACGACGAGAAAAACACGAAACAGAATCTAGAAAACGTAACATTTTTCAGACTTCTGTGGCACATTAAACCATAATTAAAAATTGACTTGTATCCTGTCAATTTCACTTGATCTGTGGTTATTGTTACGACTGACAGATTTCCTGTGAGTGTCGCAATATACACTTCAAAATATTGTACTGGGCACTTAACTTAATCTTGATGAATAATCAGACCTGCATCGAAAAGTCAGTCTAACGCCGCTCATATCCAGTGCCTGTTTAAAGTTACGTTACTTAGGAATATGTCCATCGAAATAAAAATCCCACTAACCACAGCATGAAGCAAATTCATTGAAGAGTTGGTAGTTTTTCAGCCAATCAAGAAATTCCGTCCTTTATTTAAATAGAAGTTTTTTCACGATAATCTAAATCTGGACTGTATAATGGGAAAGATGAATCCAGTCAAGAACCTGCACAAGTGTTCTGGGATATTATTCCGTGTCATCTGGTAATGATTATTGATGTGATTGATATGCCACAAAAATTTAATCTTCAGCAAAAACGCTAAGAGAACCCCAAATCTCGCACCCTAAAAGTTGTGTATGTAATACGTGCTTTACAATCGCGATCACATCTACGAATATGTCTTCCAAGTGACTTTTTCCATTACGTTTTATATTAAACAAGCACCTTCAATTCTCATCTCTTCTATGCGTGATATATGCTTTGTCAATATAATTCCTTTTAATTCTTCGCCTAATAGCATATACTGAAGTGTATTCAAAATTTCAAGTTATCCCTTGTGAAATATGTTCCAATCTCACATAACGTCCCCCTTTTCATGTCCAAATATTCTCCCCATAACACTGTTCTCATATATCCTTAAGCTACTTCTTCTTTATTATCCTTAAGATAGCTTCTCTTATGGGTAAATATCTCGTCGTTTCAATTCCTTTCGCTCATAGTGTTACAGTCGTAACTTCCATCGAGATTAAAATCGATGACAAGAGGTGATTTAAATAATTCCCATACACCTAAATTCAATATATATTTCTTTCGACTATTGTTATGAAGACAATCTCCTGAATTTTCATCAACATTCGATACTGAAAGTTGGAGACGCCACTTGGAAACCATTAAATTCTATTAAACCTCTCCTGGACATTTAGATTTAAGGCACTGATTTCTTCTTACATAAAACTAACAGGTAAATTCACCTTAGAACAGGCATGAAGTCCCAGAGTAGTAGTCAAGGTATATCTCTACTCTTTCTTTAACCTCGGCACTGGATATAGGTGGTTGGTCAACGCCACGCCCGATCCCTGGGGAAGAGAGCCGGTACCCATTATACAAGGTGTTGGGTGGTCCCCAGGACCGGTCTGGGCGTTGCGAGAAATCTCATTCCCACCGGGTTTCGATCCCCTTACCAACCAGCCCGTAGCGTAGTCGCTATACCAAGCACGATACCCCGGTCTACCTTCTTCGTACATAAGGTAGATTTACGGGCAGCTATTTGTCAGCGTGCAGAAAAAACAACGCTTTGCCCTCATTCTTGTAGCAGTTTGGTTCATCTAATAATACTTTCTAAACACAAATTATGTGTTTTCAGGTATTCACGGCACATGTACTAAACAAAACGGCATTTTAAGTTCCAACACCTTTTAGGACCATCAGTTTGTTCTGACGTTTCGTATAAATGCGTTGTTTCCTTTTTCAGGGTGACAATAAATGCTACACGATATAAGAAAAACAAACCATCTCTTGAAAAGAAGCGACATCTTTTTTATTCACTTCTAAATTAAATTGAAATTTGAAATTCAATATGCATGTAAATGGCAATCTGCTAGTGGCCGGAAGGATCCAGGATGAAAAAGCTACAGGTTCAAATTTCGGGGTAATTTGACAGACACTCTTTAGTTACCTCTCATCCATCCTCCTAATGGCTAAATTGAAAAGAATGGCAATTGACATCTTTTTTTCGAAAGTACATTCCATACAAAGTGAAAAAATTTTCTTTAAATTTCCTGTATCAAATACAGTGCAGTTAAAAATATGTGCATTGTATTAGACCTACATGGTAATTCGTAAGCTAGACCAAATATATGGGGAGGAAGAATTTTCCCTTAGGTAGCATTATAACATTTGTTTAAAACTGTGAAAATTAGTGGAAGAAATTTTATAACCATGTTCAAAACAGAAGTGTAAGCTGCGACAATCTGTTTGCCCGTGTCCAAACAGCGGTGGTAGTGGCCGAGAAACAGCTTGCGTATACAAATACCAACGCATGTCTCTTAATCCACAAATAAAGTCGCGGGATATCTTTTGTTTCAAAGATATGAACAATTTCATTTCTAATGTGGGCTTTCTAGGAAAATTAAAAAATTACGCCACTGTACAAATGTGTAACGGATACGCCCTTAGTTACTCTTTGTACAAAGCACCTATTATTTTAATAGCGGCTAACGTCCTCATGTTTTTATCAAGCATGTAATATTCGATAGATGTTATAAACGTTACGTTCCACAGTTCATAAAAACTAAACGAAAAGTCAATACAACTTTAAACATAACGAACCTGATCTACTAATCTATCATTACGTTTAACGTAATCGCACAGCACATTGATGCATTTGTCCAATTCAGGCATGAGTTTAATAATTCCGTCGAAGCAGAAATCGGGTAATTGAATTAGCAACCATTCACGAGCAGCCATTTACACTTCCTCAGTGCTGTGCAGTCGCCAACCTTCCAAGTGTTGTTCCAGTGTCACAAAGTGCACTGAACCTCATTTTCTTTGAGAAGTAAAACGTTGCACCCTGTCTCATAGCCTGTCAAGCGCCCGATTTAAAGACAGACAGAAATTTTGAATTGTGCCAAAGTGGGGAAAAATGCTTCCATGTGCTCTGGGATTCAGCTGAAATATAATAATAATAATTCAGAGGACAAAATCAGCTGTACTTAAAGTAAATACTTTCTATTTCACTTTTATGACCTATAAAATCCTGTTTATTTGACATTAGTCTCAATTTGAGGCACAGAATATATCAGGATCTAAAACCATACTTTAGTAGACTGACTCAGGGTTTTGAAAGATGCGTATTTTTTAGACAACACAAACGTTACGGAAACTCTGAAGAGTGCTCCATTAATACTGAAAAAATACATGATCCGTACTTTCATTCTGATACTATCGTCGTTCCAGTAACATGAATTGCATTTCTTCCACTTTAATGTTTATTATAATAATCCAGTATCCACCGTCCTTTGTGTAGAAAAACTGTTGGTGAATTGCATTTATTCCACAACAGCATAAAACTCCACCGTCTCAGTTCGCGTCCCGCAGAGCAACAGAAACCGCCTCCGCCCAATTCGTTTCTTTCAGATAAAGAAAAATGCGTTTACGTCTTTTATCAAGTAGCAGTAAAAAAAAATGCCCCAGAAATAAAGCCTGAAGCTTGTTTAAAAATCAAAATTCTCACCGTAGAGAGGCTAAAATTCAAGGTCGAGTGACTGTCAGTCCTCCTTCACATTCGGGAGGTCCCGGATTCAAATCCTGGACCTCAGATCATTTATTCTCGCGGTTTTTCTTGGTTCTCTACAGGCTCTCCGGGTAAATGTCGGGACAGGATAACAAATTAGGTCACGGTCGCGTTCCTTCCAGTACATTCATGGTTCCTTAATCATTCGATGCAACATGAATTGCCGTTTGATGGTTAGATTTAAACAGATAAATAAGAAGTACTAAATACATCCATTTATGTGCCAACATCTTATAGCGTAAAGCGTTTTGATAACAAAAAGCCTATCAATGTTATTCATTACTTCTACACATCATTACCTTCTGATGTTACAATATACGACAAATATCGAGAAACTGATATTTCTTGGGTTATTCCTCATTTATTACGTCCATAAATAGAATAGACTAAAAACAGTATTTCTACGTTTAAATTCGCATTTTGTAGCCAGAATGTATGAGGAATAATCTAATGATGGCCACCATGTTGAAAATGGCGCTATATACTGTAAAATTGGATTATAACGACATGTAACTATTCATGTGCGCAAAGAAATTCTACAATGCAAACTTTAAATATTATGACTTTTCGTTTAAAATACTTTTAATCTTATAAGGGCTACAATTAGATTCGCACGACAGGCTTCAAATCAGACCCACCACTGCGAAACTCCATAGAAATACTGCAAAAAAATCCCAGAGTTGAAAACATGCAGAAGTGCTGGCAGATATCCCATTATACCTTAAGTATGTATTTTGCACAAAAAAATACCTTCTTGCATACATAATGGCTTTGAATAATATTTTGCTAATTATTACAGCAAGAAATTAAGACATTTACTCTATGTTACTGAAGGAAAAAATCAGAATCTTCTGAGCTTTGCTTTAAATTCGTCAATAAAGTAACAACCCCCAACACTCCAGCCCCAGATGTTACAGCTCTGCGACTAAACTCCAGCCCCAGATGTTACAGCTCTGCGACTAAACTCCAGCCCCAGATGTTACAGCTCTGCGACTAAACTCCAGACCTCCAGTTTATTACGGATGAAACTGCAGTTTATGCCGAGTTAGTGATCTTGGAACTTTAATCTAGGTTACGTTCAGCCTAACACAATCTAGCGACGATACTGATGACAGAAAAGGATCGTTCACTGCATTACTCACTTTTAAGCCTTCACTTCTTAGATTCAAGGCTCAATGAAAAAAGATAATAAAATTTCATGTAATAATCGCCACCATTCTGGAAGTCAGAAACATCTTTGCGCTGGTTGATTGATCGGTAGGTTAGGAAACGCAATGCATCAAGGCGTGATTTCATGTTTCTACCGCGAAGTAGCTGAGTACAGTGCTCTTCTTGGTTATTACGCAGCAAGCAGTGGTAATTTCTTACCAATGCATCAAGTTCTAATGGTGTTACGTGTAAAACGTCATAAACTGGGAAATATCCGAAGCGATGAGTGCAGATGATTTTAAAGCACTGCCTCATATTCTCCGGAATGTACTGAGGAAATCAACGAAAACCTCGTCAGGGTAAGGAGTCCGTTCTGCTGCTACACGCATATGACGCCGCGTTCAGATCCCGACATTTGAAGGAACACGGTAAGTTTATCATCAAAGGTCCAGACGTCCAAGAAGAATAGCCCTTGAAGACGAAGGCGTCAGGTTCCTTCGAAACGTCGGGAACAGATTATCGAGTGACACGACGTCTTATTCCAGAACAGAATCGGCAACCACACCTTCGTGGAAACTCAAGACTCGTCGAGTTATTCGACCTTCGACCGGAATAGGAACGAGTGAGCTATGTTTTATAGTTACGGTTCACTTCCTTGTGGTTCATTTAACAGACTGCCCTATCTATCGATTTGTAAAATATGGGTGTGTTATGTGCTGAAATAGAAATGGCTGGGTACGAAACGGCCATGGCTTATTCAAAAATTCTGACCAGCCATTCGCCTGCGGAAACTGGAGAAAACCACATGAATTATCAGTAGATATTGGCGAAGACTCAACTTCACAACAAAAGACACCCGAGTTACTGTTAAAGTTAACTTACTGGGTACACATGCAAGCGGAAAATCCGAGTAAGCTATGCAACACTCCGAACAGTATATCTGAACGAAGAACACAGGATTCGGGATTCTTCTGAGTTTCTCACAACCTTTACTGCTAAACTACCTCTCTTTGTTCTAAAGTTTATAGAAGCAAACATTTACCACACAACTTCAACTACTGGGGAACATAAAGGGGTGAGGTTTGTGGTGGTCTATTGTCGACTGAATAGAATTATTACCTACCAAGAATTTTCCCAGGTACCCAGAGGAAACAATACCCAATCACGATGAATTCGATTGTTAAACCAGACAAATCAGAACGATAACCTAACAGGCTGTTGTAAGAACAGTCCAGACTTATTACATTTGGAACGTAGTTCTCGTCTTTACTGGCTAACCTAAATACGGTTTCTCTTGTTATTTACTTAGTTCTTCTCCAGACAAATAATGGTAGCATCGTAAAACAGAAGCGGCTGTTTTTTTCTCAAATCGTAACTTTTTCGCCATTCTTGGTACTCTGCTCATTTAGCTCGACGCTACGGTTTTAACAGCACTGTTAGGTACAGAACACACAATTCGATTAACCGAAAAGAAATTAGTTTCTAAACTTGCTGAACCAGCCTGTTCCATGCAACAATAAGATATAGATATTGTTTGTTAAGGAAGTCGTACTTAGTCGAGGTTGACAAATAGACCTGCCTGTTTAACATTTTCTTTCACCCTCTTCTGCCAGTAGCTTCCCTTTTGTTTCCCTTTCTCACCAGTGTATGAAACCAATACGTTATCAGAACGACACAGAATAAGGGTATAATTTTATTTACTGGGAGGGACGGATTACAGAAAGAGCTCATTCGTCTGCAATGAAGCAATAAAGTCACGAATATATTATTCACAATATCTTGTGCCACGGTCGAGAATCAAACGGGATGACATCCATCTACATGTATGATGTCAGCAATCAGCCAACTTGCAGAGTGCCTGTAGTTCAAAGTCTTTCAACACTGTCTTGAGAACCAAGAGATTTATCACAAAATCGCGAACAAAATATTGATACCAATGTATAAAAATCTCCAGAAATGGAAGTACTCATAGCAAGATAAGAATTCAGGTCTTCCGAGATACAATGCCTTGCCAACTAGCAAACAGTTACAGAAACTTTTGGGAATCTTGCTAATTCCACCTTCAGAGACCACGCAGTCCAAAAACTATAGTGGCTTATCATGTTGGCTCATCAAATGAAAGTAAGATTTTATGCTAAACAGTCTAACGGGATGTACAAATCTGGAGCTTCAGTTTAAGTATATATGCATATGATTGCTACCGTGTTTAATCCGACAAGAATAAGGACAGATGAATCAACGGTTATGTCAGACTACGAAGAATTTAATTCTGGAAACGGAAGGTCGCGAATCCTTCCAAGTGGCTCCGGGGCGCATTCAGCTTTTGTCTGGTTAGTATTAGTGACTTCTGTAAGGCGGGGTAAAGTGGCTGGAACATGAATTTAATTACCCATCTTCATTCAGTACATAAATTAAAGAATTCCTGGAGACTCATCTTTACTTCCCTTATACACTTTTATAATATATCAAGTAGGAGAAAGAACAAGTCTAAGTAATTTTTACTTTTTGTGTAATTAAACACTGTTTTGTCCACTAAAGTAGTAATAAGTCCTTGGTATTTTTTACGCCTGAAATATCGAAGGGAAAGTAGTACGAAAGTATTGCGCGTTGTTTAAATGGTCATTAGAGAATTAATGACAAAGAAACTGAAGAGATCTTTATCGTTGCACTGAGCGTTTTGTAGTTTATTTCAGTAACACACCAACAAATGCACATATATATAGTCTTTAATAAGCTAAAATTTACATTAAAACACTTAAAACGCTCCTACATGTTTCGATCATACTATCATCCTCAATCAGCATACTTTGTTCCTTGCTAAAGTTACAGTTTAAAACACTCAGTGATTTACTACGTTATAATTAATTTGGTACTGTGGCAGCATGTCTTGTGTTATACGAACATGAGTCGGACGCTGTTCAGTTGAGACCGGCTATCCATGTGCTTGTTGTGCCGCATAGCACTGAGTGTTTTATACTGTAACTTTAGCAAGGAACAAAGTATGCTCCCTGAGGATGGTAGTATGATCGAAACATGTAGGAGCGTTGTAAGAGTTTTAATGTAAATTTTATCTTATTAAAGACTACAAATGTGCTTTGTTGGTGTGTTACTTAAATAAATTGAAGAAATATTCAGGTGACGATAAATGCACCTTTCTATATCAAGGCAATGAACTAGCACAACTGGTATTAAAAGGACAAACTGTCGAATTAATATTTGTCAGTTGTATCAGTCTCAGTGGACACTTGCATTATATTATTAACGATTGAATAACACAACCGGAACAACCTGCATTTACAAGAAAGTACGCTAATAAAAAGAAATTGCATTGCAATTGGCATCATGCTGAAGTTCCAGCTTAAAAAAAAAGGCATGACGGCGTCGCCCTACACCATTTAGAATAATTAGATACTACATGACACGCAGCTGAGGCGACAATAACTACAGAAGGAGTCAACTAGGATTAGCTACAAGGAACAGATCTTCTTGAGAAACTAACAGTCGCTCAGTTATTCAGTAATATGCAGACAAAACGGTGACTGATATTTTCAATTCGATTAGTACCTTTCTCTTCCATTCCGTTTTATCTCGAGTAGTATAAATACGCATATACGTGCTGTATCGCTCTCTAGGTATTAACAGAGCAAATACTGCATATATGTACTGAACCTTATGTATCATTTCATTGAATGAGTAATGCTTTTGTCTATTCCGTTCACGAATTTAATACTCCACGGTACCAATCCATGAATACAAGGATCCACATACAAATACATTTTATTCGAGAATTTCCGCTTTATGTGACCCCTTATTTACTTTCAAGCACCCAATTTACTTGCCTCATCTCTACGGATACACGGTGTTTCATATATAACTTCCCTTCCAAAAAGAAGGAGGTTAAGAGTTACTGCTTATCTCAACTGGAATTAATTCATGGAGCTCAGTATTTGAGATGTCAGTAGTACATGGGATAAAGAAATAATGGCTTTTATTAAATTCGAAGGTTCTCGACAGTGTTGATATGAACGCGCCTCGGGACTGCATTAGGAGCCAAAGTCGGTCCACAACACACAAAATCTTTCTTAAAGATAAATTTTAATATTATCCTGCATTTACCTCTGCGTCTAACCTGTAGTCCTTTCGTTTCATTAACCCTCTTCGGGACTGTATCCAGATCGAATTAAATCCAGTCCATACCACACGCTTCTTTGCTTGAAAATAGACTTTAATATTATATTCCATCTAGCCTAAGTCTACCAAATAGTCTCTCTCGGCAAGTTTTCCGACAAAGTTTTAAGGTTCTCGCCCCCATTTGGGCTCCAGCTGTCAGTTCCACTTCATCAAATTTGACCTCATACACTCACAATGCATAGTGACTGGAAAGGCCTACATTTTTTAAATATAAACCTGGTTTGGATTGTGCTGTCCAAAAAAAATACCTGTAGTTTATGTATTTAAGAAACTTGTTGAATACGAATATTTCGTGTCATGACCCACCGTGAACACGATGACAATAACTCTTCCAGGGTGTTGGCCCCAATAAACCAACGGAATAGAGTCATGTCCAAAAGGACTAAAATCACCTTCATTTGAAAACATGAAATCTCTTACTTAGTCCTTCAATGGCAGCAAAGCCCAGCACGTCACATGGCAGTGCAGGATTCTACAAACCACAGTTCATAACCAACTGGTGTATGCGGTTGAATTTCGTGCCGCCGCTTTACGCTCAATACGTAATGCAAAGGACAAGCACCTTCATGCTTTCAAGTGTAAATTACCATCCACTCACTGCAGTCCCTTGAATAATTCGTCACAAATCCGATACAAATAATAGAGTGTCTTACATAAATTAACACCAACTTCCTCACTTGTGAAGCTGTATTTAGGTCTCACCTTACAAACAGCTAAAAGCATTGTTCTCCAGTCTTGCTCACATACTTCGTGAATATTATACACTGTGTACATCAAGTAACAAGACATTCTAATGTTTGTGTAATTACATTTGTTCCATACTCATGCCGCGCGTAACAAAAAATAAACTTCACAATTACAGAAGTATATAAAAAATTAAGAAATGCAGTACTTTAAGACATTACTGCATCTCTGGTAGCCGACCCTGAAGTTTAAATACTCCAAAGTCCAAACCCAGCAATTTGAAAAGATTTTCAGTCACTCTTAGCCGCCTCCAATTCTTATAAGCTTACGCCTGCTATTGAATCCTCTACCTGCTCTCTCGTTCTGCGCTTTTCCAAAATATTCATCATCAAAATTCTTAAAGTCCTTTATTTTAAAGAAAAAATTCCATCACAGATAGTATTTAACCCATTTTAACTGCGTTTATAGCTTTCTGTTAGCGGCACTATATGACTTGTACACATATTTTGGCAGAATTGCTGTTCTGTGTTCCTAGATATTTAACGTTTTGTAAATTTGAAGAGATGACAAATGTTTCTAAGCTCAGCACGAAATTACTGCCTGAGGTTATTGCTTCGGATATTTATAATTACAATCTCGCAAGCCCTGATTCCATTCACGCTTAAATAGCTAAAATACATCACATTACTTTGGTTTATTTATATCGTAATAGTGTGTCAAATTCCCATGCAATTAAAATAGAAAGGTCACTGGTGCAAATAAAGATTATGAATGATAAACATAGACAGACAGGGAAGAAAACAGGTTATGTCCTACCGTAGGGCAATTCTGCACCATAATGCTTCAGAAACTGAAGTAACACAAAACACATCAGTCAGAAGTGGCTACAGCCAGCTGAAAATTTAGTCAGGACCTGTAGAATGTGAAAAATATACGCTGAAGTTCTGGCGTTTATTAAGTCCACAGACTCCAGCCCTTAATTTAAAGACCATTAATCGCAGTGACAAGTAATGCCTATAAATTTAATGTGACACATGCTGGAGGTAAAATGGCAGGTGGTTTTTTCTTGTTTTCACATAATTTACACTAATTTCCACGTATACAAACTTTTAATGTCACATGTAAAAAAGAAGTATGAATGCTGTTTAACTGAAACTCAATTTAGCTGTTCCTATTGCACGTCTACCAAAATTTCCAGACGTATTATCACAAACATATCTTATTCTTCGTAGGTGTTTGAGGGCATCTTATAAAATTCAGGTATTCAGTGTCAAATATGCGTCCGTAATTATTGAGTACTCTAATTCAGAAAGGGTATGGAAAGACATTTTCAATGCACTAGCAGAGCGTTCTTGACAAATAACTGACAAAGAGCACATAATATTTGAGTCGGAATGCCTGGTACAATATGCTAGATTCACACCGACTTCCATGCAAATAAGTCACACCAAATAGGTCAATATAAAATACAAAAATAAATTCGTTCTGGAAGCCATTCGCCGTTCACCCTTTAAGGCCATGCAGGTTTCTGCTTATCAGCCTCTGGAGTACCCAGATATGGGCTGTTCTACCAATGTTGTACCTGTATGGAGTGACATTCAAATGGAATTAGTGTCCTTGCCTGGACAATACAACAGCTGCCTACTGCAGGTCAGATTGCAAGATACGACTCCTCTTTCGTCCATCCTTCGTTAGTCTAGTCGGTAGTGACTAGACCATCCGAGAAATCTTGGGTGCTTTCCGGTACTATTATGGATTTTTCTATTCTCCAAAACTTCCAGAATGGCTCTGGATTCCACCCGTTCACCTATCCAAAGAATACCAGGGGAATTGCGCTGGGGTGTAGCAGTTGAGGGGAACAGCTGAACACTCACTTCTAGTTCTGTAGTTAAGGAGTGGAGAAAGACCTCCACTCCCCCATATCCCGTCACGGCGTGCAGAACTGTACCTTCTTCTTTAATTGTTAAATAATGTTAAGGGCTACCTCAATGATTTCACATTAATTAAGAAGAAATGGAAAGGCGTTATAACGTTTTGCGCTATGTTTGCATAAGCATTACACATGATACACACATACTGGTACTGTTGTAGGAGTCCATAAACAGTAATCTTTAAAATGTAAATCATAAATTCTATCCCAATTTTATTAAATATATTTCATATTAATAACGGTCTCATGCACGCACAGAACTTAGATGTAACTCCCCTGACTCACAGTGCGTCATTAGAAGGTAAACGTCGTTAAACCGTCAAAATATTCACGTCGGTTATGAAATCCGGACGTTTATTACCGCATTCACCAGTCCTCACTGGTCACTTTTTCGCGTCATACAGATACACTCACAATATGCGTGTTTAAATTGCTTATGTGAGACGGTTTTGGAACAATTAAAAATATATGCTTCATACGGAATTGCACTATGGCAGGGAGTACTGTACCACGACACGAGCAAAATGTAATTTCGCCCATCAAAATTTGGTATCAACCCCAGCGTCAAATGCACTCGGTTGAATAGTTCTGGAAAATTACCACACAAATTAATGCACACAAAACAGACAGGTGACACTGGAATTCTACGTCATCTTTATAATCTACGTGCTATTTAAAAAATGTGTAATTAATTTCACATTACTATTTGTCTGTGTTGCTCAAACTATGTGACGCAAAAACAGTACGGAATATCCAGGAATCATGTATTAATGAAAGCACGCATAGAAGATAACCAGTTCATAATCGCACAGAAGAAGGTCCTCATTAAGAAGCTAGCAGTCACTCGTCGGTTACTCTGTCATTTACCAGCATTTACGAAGCTCGAGGTTTCATCAGTACATCCAGAAGTGCTGGTCACTAGTCCCTATCGTCAGCGGGATTAATCAAGTCCACACTGTCACGCCCTGTTCCTTTAAGTTTCCTTTTAATATTATTCCCTCTCTTCGGCTGTCTCCCAGAAGTTCTGAATTCTACAGGTTTAAGGACTAAATCAATTTCTCTCGCTTTTGTGAGTTCTTCATACTTGTACATTGCCCGCCTCATCTTCCTTGATTTTATCATCCTAACAATATAAGCCCTTGTTTTACGCCTTTTTGCCTTGATGCTTCTTATAAATTTACACCAGTTCTTAATTTGCGCATTCTCATTTTCGGTTTGACGCCCGTTGGTTGGCTGCATTCTATGACGCCAAACTTTTTTTTATATGAAAATATCATTTCTGATTTACGCCTTTTATATTTACATCCACTTTTTCAGTAAGGTGACTACGCGTAGAACAAGAGATGGTCGTATATTTAGCTGCTCATTATGCAGTTTTCCCCCAGCTTCCCGTTGCTTCCTCTATCTCAGACACAACGGTTCTCCTCAGCCCTCAATACTTAGGCAAAACAAATCTGCATTTTTTTTTTAGATTCGGAGGTGCAGTTTCGCTCTCAAGCATTACCAGAAGTAATAATATTAGTAATGAAAACGGCGAATGGAAAAGTCGGACGAATAGAGAACTAGAAGAGATTAACAAAGGAGAAAATATAGTAAAATGGATAAAAGGGCAAAGGATAAGCTAGTTAGGTCACCTAGAGAGAATGGAGGAGGATAGGATGCCCAAAAGATCTTCACTCAAGAACTGGAAGGGACGAGAAGAAGGGGAAAACCCAGGAAAAGATGGAAAGAGGAAGTAGAAAGAGATCTTCAAGTGCCGGGAGTGAGAAGATAGAGTGAGTTGGTGGCAGATAGGAAAAAATGGAATGACATTTTTCGACAGGCCAAAGCCCACAGTGGGCTGTAGTACCAATGGAAGAAGAAGAAGAAGGAGGAGGAGAAGGAGGAGGAGGAAGAGGAGAAGAAGAAGAAGATAATATTAGTAACTTCTATACTTTCCACTTGTGTTTTGAAAATGGATCTACGAAGAGTGCACAACTAAAGGTTAACAAGCATCCCATGCACTTTGTCTCCTTGCAATTTGCAAGGTTTGAATTCTCATAGCTTGATTCATACGGATTCAGGTCCTCTTGGATGTTAGGCAGTGTCGATACGTACAAAGTCTCTTGGTCTAGAATGGCCATAGTTTTTCCAGCTTCACGATCTAGAAGTCCAGAAAACCTATACAGTTCTCTGCTACGTCGTTCCCACGGCTGTACTGGCATTTGTTGCTAGACCCTGAAGATGAGGGCAGCACTGTCCTCCGGAACGTTGGTTAACTATTTACCAGTCGACATGGTGCAATATCGCACAAGATTTCGATATTTCTACCCCGTAATTTTTTAATAGAACCTTCACTTTTCACTGCCATTGCAAAAGTTTCAATTTCGTCACGTTTTCGGGGAATTCATAAAATACACGCATCATCGAGTCATAACTTTGTCCTGCATTCATAGGGTCAAAATATTCATGTGACATCTTCTGTTTTCGGTAGAATACAAAATTAAATCTTATTATTACTTCTTGTACGTAGAAAACTATAAATAAATCTGAAACCCCTACTCAAAGGGCAATGAAAGCATATGCATACGCCCGCATAAAATGCAGAGAAGTCTAGTTGCTCCACAAAAAAACAAATTCTTGCAATATAATGCATCTGTTGTGAATATTATAAAATCTTGCTACAAGAACCAAAAAAATGAACCCATGACTCCCGGAATCCATAATAAAACATCGTATATTTCCAAATGCCACTTACATACAAGATCATTTCAAAAAGAAATCTGTGATTTCTGCCTGTTCATCTTCATGCATTTCAAGGACGACGTGGATGTGTCTTTCCTTGCAGGTGGAAACTAAACTTTAACACACAGTGAGAAGTTGCTGCAGGTTAAGTTATAAAGTGTTGGTTTGGCGTATAAAACAAAAATTCAGGGCAGAAGAATGAAACGGTTAAAATAGCGTGTTTTCCATCAAGCGACTGTGAATAAAACTCGAATCCGGACACACGAATATGTGGTAACTCTATTTTATAGCTCTTCCATTATTTAGAAGGGTTTTCGTGCCTGCAGTGTTTTTCGTACAAACCTGCACCTTTGCCTGTATCAACCGGAAGTGAAACAACAGCCAAAAAGTCAAAAGTCATTCTACCATACAAACTGATATTTAAGTTCAACCAAACCTCGAAAACAGATTCTAAATTAGATCACAAAGGCACATTCAGGTCCATCTCGGCGTAGGATGACTTAAAAATACCGCATAACCAGAGGGTATCACGATTTTATCACAATATCTCCCAAACGTTCTATAACTCAGCCCTGTACCACGGGGGAAATCATGGCTGGTCTTTTACGCTATTTACATTATTAAGAAAATTCCTTAACATTAAGATACAGTCTTCTGGGATGGTAACTCCAGTTACCGAAGTCTCGGACGAGGATATTGCCTACATCTTCTGGGTTAAGCATTCCAAGAATAGTACTGCTATCTTAACAGTGACCGCAGAGGTAAAACGCTCCTCCGAAACGTCTGTAACTCTTCACCAGTCTGCAATACGCAACAACACCGAAGACTCGAATCTTCATCAAAACCGTTTTAAAGCCCTTAAATCTTGTCTTTTAAAGTATTTTCCTTATGATTCACATAAAAATATCAAATTAGTTCAGACAAATCCAGGCAAATATTTTACAAATATGTTAATTTCTGTGCATGTGTGCGTCCGTATGCATAACTGCGTAGATATTTATTCCTATGCATCTTTAAGACCGTTTCCGTTCACGTAACATTTTGCAATTTCCAATAAAATTCGAACGATTGTAATTTAACACTTACAATGTAAAATAATAACAGCTAACTTACGAATAAAAGCGACTATCTGAACTGTGTAGTAAGGGAATGGCCAAGTTCAACCCACAGGAGGGCCACATAACTCCTCAAGGATAGGCCCGAGGGCCGAAATTACGTGTTCATATACGGAAAGGGGGGGAGGGGCGATTTAATTAATTAGAACGCCGACATTTACAACAAGACAGGTAAAGTACGTATAACGTAACACTGAGGCGCGTTCTTGCAACCACTGTTGCAGTAGAAGAGCAATAAGTATTACACATTCTGTTTGCGTATTGGTAGCCTCTGGTATCCAGCATGCCATGCGCGTGCGCCATATTGTCATCTGTGGCCTGCCCTGCTCTACAATATTTTTCCACCTTGTCCCATAACCGGCGCAAATTTCGAAATCAAAAACGTTATTGTACATAAAATAAGTGTTTTGATTTTCTCTAAAACTTTTGTCTGGAACACTTCTCGTTCCAAGAAGAACTGAGCGAGATACGGCCAAAAATGTACATTGGTACCCACGTAAAGTACCCGTTATTATTGTCCGGTTTTAATGAAGCTTGAATTTCTCGACATATTTTCGGCAAATACTCAAGTATCAAATTTCATGAAAATTTGGGCAGTGTGAGCGAAGTTGTTCCATGCGGACACCACGTACGGGCTTACATGATGAAGTTAATAGTCGTTTTTCGCAAATTTAACGCGCCTAAAAACGGCAGTTGTTTTAATTGCTATTTTTAATCTTGTCATGTTATGTCCTGTTAACCTATAATATTATCTTATGCGTATTGGACCGTGCATCATCTTGATATTTGAATAAAGGTTGACCAACTAGATGACACTTGCTTTATTATATATTGCTCAACATGTTTCAGACGTTAATACGTCCATCTTC
>Ga0136643_10004038_pt1 | contig 20041 bp, 16 predicted proteins | sample TergutLab28metaG_FD_96883 | JGI IMG/M metagenome (GOLD analysis project Ga0136643, IMG submission 96883) | Labiotermes labralis P1 segment gut microbial communities from Petit-Saut dam, French Guiana - Lab288 P1 (version 3) (version 3) | ecosystem: Host-associated > Arthropoda: Insects >...
AATTGTAGAAAAATGAATGTTAAAAAAAAATTTTCCCAAATATGCTGTTGAAAAAAAAATCACACCCCAGTTTTTTTGTTGGAATGGGGGGGGGGGGGGCAGTTGACCCTGAATCTGTATATATGTATGATTTATATTTTATTTTAAAAAATTGTTATGTCATTAAGTATTACTGTAACATAACATTGTTTGCAACTGCATTTATATACATACAAATATAACTATGTGTTCTATGACTCAATAACAGTGTCCAATTTTTTTTTATTTCTATTAGTTTTAAAAATTCTAGTGTACTAGTCATCAGCCAATCTCAGTGGCTGATTTTGACTGAAATGTAAGTCACATAAAACTTTTGATATCGTGCCTACAAAATGTGTTTGGTTTGGAGGGGGGGGGGGCTGCAACCTTGCAGCCCTCCCCACCCCTGGGTGCACCCGTTGCTAGTAAGTGTACTGTGTTGACAGTTAATGACCATTGCTTATATATATTTTAGATTTTCCCTTTCACAACTTAAGTCTTTGAACATGGGTATTCATTAGACTACAAGTGTGGGAATGTGCATGGGTATGTACATGAGTCTGTGCTGTCTGTGTTCGCACCTTCGACACTGATCACCATAGAGTATTGCAGTCTTTAGCAGTAGGTGAGGAAAGGACAAATGTGCAATATTAAATGCAAGATTCAAACTTCTTACAGTGGTGACCATGAATATACTGTCTTCTGGGGTAGAACACCATGTATTCCCTTGTCTCCCACATTATTAAGGGAAGAACACAGACTTTCAATCATTGAAGTGTTCCTGGAAGTGTACTGAAAGGAATATTTGGACCAAAGAAGGAGAAGGTAAGAGGTGGCTGGAAAATACTGCATAATGAACAGTTTCACAATTTTTACTATTTACACAATATTGTGGAAGGATGAGAAAGTAAATTCCAAGGCTTTTGGCAGGAAAACTTGAAAACACCACTGAAGACCTAAGAATAGATACGAGGGTGATAAAATGTACCTTAAAGAATTTCATCACAACAGTGCAGCATGATACTCTGCGAATATCAGTCTTGTAAGAATTTTTCAAATCTGTCACATGAGTATCAAGTGGCACTGTGACTTCACAATAGCCCCCTTAGGGCTATGACATACACAAGTGCTGAAATGTAAGGGTGATCTGTGGAAATCATAGCTGGAGACAGAAAACCTCAAAATTTCCCACTGACATTTTGATGGGTTTTTTTACAAGTGCCTCTGAAATCTGTCTAGTTGTCACAAACAATAATCATGAAGAGACCACCATAGAACATTTATTTATTGATTATATTGTGGTTTGTTGTTACTCCTGGACATTTCAGCCTTTTATGACTATCATCAGGCAGACAATTTTCATTCTTTATTTCAAACTTTTGCGTGTCATGAATGTTGTGTCTTTCTTTTGGGTGATTCCTCGGCACCTGAATTTTATGTGCCAACGTTTCGGAACACAATGTCCCATCTTCATAGGTTGTGTGAACAAGATCTATGAAGATGGGACAGACTGTTCTGAAACATCGGCACACAAAATTCAGACGCCGAGGAATCACCCAAAGGAAAGAATACAACAGACCATATTTGAGCTTACAGGAGAAAGTATCGAAGGTTTTCTGATCTCTATCTTAAAACATAATGTGCAAAAAAATGATACAAAATTAGCTTGTACTGTCCCCATTCTGTTTTGTAATGGATCTTCTTAAACCAAATTCAGTGTTACAGAACACTTGGAGACTTTCTCTTATTGTCAGCCACGTTTCATATGCACCTTCAAAGATTTAAAATCCACTGCAATAAACATACCTTAAAATTTCATGAAAAAAAATGAACATAAGTTTTGTGCCACACACACACAAAAATTCTTCTAGTATTTTCAAATAATATAAACATGCCTAAATCTTAAGTTAGTGCCTGTGCATGATATTTATTTTTCATTATACCATGACAATAGATAAAAACCATGACATTTTACAAATTGCAGTGCAGAACTAGATGTGATTGTATACAGCAGTGGTGGTACAAGATGTGTATGCCTTTAAGATTACGTAATGGGACTATACAGTCAGTTACACCTGAAGCAAAAGCTGCTTAACAGATTATCTGGCATGACATGCCACAAAAATTACTGATGCTTACAATAAACAATTTTGGTACTTGAAAACTTTTTGTTAATGGGTCTAAGACACACAGCATGCACAGAGTCTCTCTGAAAATTATTTTTTCTTATAGTTTTAAGGCTCTGTCGTTTCAATGAACATTTCTTTTTAAGGTTACATTTAAAGTCACATACTGAACAATTGTCACAAGAACAGAACATACCCAACATTTTTAAAACACTGAAAGAGAATTAATATACACATTCGTCACAAAATAGAAATTGAGTATGGGCTAAGTTTATATTACTTCATTACACAATGTGTGATTTCATATACACATCAATGTAAAACCTCCGTAACTTCTTCCACCAGCTCAATTCTAAGATTGAAAAATGACGGCGTAATAACACACCATACTCATAAAGTTCATCATCCCCGTTGTGTTTATAATAAACTAGAATGGAGTGTATATACTTGTCTAACACAACTATATGATGGTAGAGATATGTATATAATTTATTACATAAAGAACAACTACATGTTTCGGCACTTTTCATTGGCCATCTTCAGGTTGATAAATGAAAAAACTTAGTAAGCAGCTATACTCGACTTGTATGGGTTGTATACAGTGGGGAGGTAAGAGTTGAAGTGGGTACGAGATCTCACATGTGTGGTGTAGGATGGGTGGTATGGGTACATGGGTTCTGCTATTTTTTTTATTCTAGGTGTTAATGTAGTTGGTTCTAACGTATTATATTATGTCTGTAAAGATTATATGTACATGTACACTTAGCTTATAAATATACAGTGTGCAAATTTTTATAAATGTAGTATCTATAGTTATGGTAGGTTCATTGATCTAAGACTACACCCACTTTGTGTATAGTCTTTGATCAATGAACCTACTATAACTATAGATACTACATTTATAAAAAGTTGCACACTGTATATTTATAAGCTAAGTGTACATGTACATATAATCTTTACAAACATAAGTTGATACGTTACATCCAACTACATTAACACCTAGAATAGCAAAAATAGCAGAACCCATGTACCCACACCACCCACCCTACACAACACATGCAAGATCTCGTACCCACTTCACCTCCTACCTCCCCACTGTAAACAATCCACACAAGTCGAGTATAGCTGCTAAGTTTTTTTATTCATCAACCTGAAGATGGCCAATGAAAAGTGCCGAAACATGTAGTTCTTTATGTAATAAATTATATACATATCTCTACCATCAAATAATTGTGTTAGACACTCCAATCTAGTTTAACACACCGCACGCGTACAACAAAAGCGTCGCTGAGTTTCAATCGTTTTAACATGGATCAAAATGGTTATAAACACACGACGCCAACGAATACGTCTTTACGAACCACCCGATAAGCATTGCTCAACACTGCCACCGCGAACACATCATGTGATACTGAATACCTACAACACAGATACATAGACGATCCGTGACAATTTTCTATGTTTCAAACAATAGTTCTTTTGCTCCCAGCGGTTGGCAATAGCGTAGTTACGTACATGAATTGAGAATGTAGGTAGCAAACATGTCGGAGTTTACTGTTGCTTGCGTAACGATACATGAAAGTGTCAAAATCTAGAAAACCAGCTGGTTAATAACTTGATAGTATGAATGTAATGTTTCATGGACTGCAGAAATTGTGTCGTAAGCAATAAATGGACATGGGAAAAAGGTCAGTTCCATATGGCTGTAATAACAATAAAAAAACGAGGTAGACTTTTCGAAGTAACATGTCATTGAGTTATGAATTAAAAGTTTTCAGGGTATGCGTCTTTGGCATATATCATGCAATGAAAGTGTAGCGAAGTGTGATCATATTTTCCGTAATTTTTTCCCATATATTTATGCGAATTAATTTGTACAGATGTAAGAAATTTATCACCGAGGTTAGAAACCTCGCAGAAATGTTCTTTATTAATTGACGGTTCCGTTTCAGAAATTCAGTGGCAGTTTAAATATAGTGGTTTTGTATTGATGGTTCTAATATGAATAATTTCATTAAGTAAGTCTACTATGTGTGTGTGTGTGTTTTACGTTGTGTGCCCTACTGTTAACTCTTGGAATACCATTTTTTGGGAGGCGAAGTTTGATATGTACGCCATAAGATTTTGAAAGTGAAAGATATGCAGCATTTTTGTCCAGTACATACAGTAGTAACCACAGTACAAATTTAAACCATATAGGGACATTACAAAATTACTACAATACAGTTTCTGTGTGTGTGTGACCTTGTGTGCCTGTCGTCCAACTTTTAAACCAAACATGTTTTTTCTTGTGAACCTTGGTATGTATGTTATAAGATCAAGAAAGGGAATCATTTCCAGAATTTGTTGGCCTGTACGTGCAGTAGTCGCCACGGTACAAGTTTAAGCCATTGAGGATTGTTATTAAGATACCTGTGATGAAACTTGCAGGCATTTTAAAGAGTTTAATTAGCAGCGTGTATTTTTAAGCATGTTTTCAGAAGTATTCATCCATAAATGTAAAATTTGTAAGACCTTATTCTGTTCAAATATCTCAAAAATGTCATCAGCAAAATTTTGCAACAAATGGGAAAACTAATCCTGGCCTCTGTATTGTTTTGCTTGCTTGAAAGATATTTGTTTGTATACCCATAGTTGAGATATAAGTTTTAATTTTTAAGTTACGGGAACCTTACTTGTAGGGTACCATTGCAGATTTCAGAAACTTAAATCTGCATAAGCAATTGCTATTAGAGGACTGCTCTGATACAAGCAGATGGTAATCTGAAACCAGTTGTAGGGTAGAGAAGCCAAACATATGAATGGATTAAAAACCCAGACAAATCACCTCTTAGTATGTGAATGAGGAAATATTCTGAAAGTTTATATGGGACTGTGTTAGGAGCAGGCATTTATATGTTCGGCTGTCTCCACATACTGGTTGGAAGTGAACCCTTGGAACTTCTCAAATTCCATGTATTTCTCTCCATTCGTGACATTTATGGCATTTGTTGTAAGAAACCAGACCATTTGGAAGTTTGAGTTTAGAAAATCCTAAATATTGCTTTGACAAATTATGGACCAGACCTCAGATCTGAAGCTACATGTTACTTCAGCATTATTCCATGTGGACATTTTGTATTCACAGAAATTTAAATTAATTATAACTAATGACAAGTGTATAATATCTCCTAAAAAGGTTTGGTCATCCAATGACAGCGAACCCTTTCCCATTGTCAGACCAATCACAGGAGGTGAAGACATGTTTGTCGGAAATGTCAGTTTGGAACACTAAATAGCTGATGTAAGTAGTAAGATGGTAGACATGCAGCATGCTATGGGAGTGTAGCCAAACATTTTTAATATATTTGTTTCTTAGGATTGCTGGCGTCAGTTACGGACAGTTCATGGCCATGCGTTGTAGGTTAATCTGTCATCGTATATTCAGGACCATTGGTGATAGGTAGGAGGGAAGAGATTTAAAGGCCGAAAGGGTTAGGAGCTGATAACGGACGCTAGCAGTCCAGTAAGGAAGTCAGTTCCGTACGAGTGTGGTGTAGGTAGGAGTACAAGTAACTGTGTTGTTTTAATAAAATATGATTTAGTTGTTTAACTTGATACAGCACAACTTTTTTTCATTTTATCTGCAATAAATTGAGTAAATAAAATAACAAGTAAAAAGAAATAATTAACACTATGTGATTCAGTGAACCACACCCGTTTCCCGAAAGAGGATCACCTACCAGACTGAGCACATTGGGACAAGAAAGTTACAAAGGATGATCATGTAGAGGATTCAGTAAATCGTAATTTTGTCATGCCACTATATGTTGTGTTCTTCCTTCAACATAATCAACCCAAACTGTCAGAACTGGTGTGCATCCTGTTAAGAACCGGAAGAGAATCTTGTGTCTTCAACACCAACGAGCTGTGCTTTGCAACGTATCTTCTCATCTTTTCTCCTCTTTTCCAGCTGTCCAAATTAACTAATAGCACCCATCCTTAGGATGGAAAGCTTAAGGTGTAAGGGGCAGGCATGAGCTGCATCAGACACAGTGGATCTTAATAAAGGCTCACCACCGATGGTGACAGGAGCACTTGACACATCTCAGAATCTTCCCACCCCCCCAACCTCACACAACTTGTTGTGAAGTTCGCATGTAAGAAAGTGGAAAATGTCAGCATTATTTGATCTTAAATTTCCTGTGTACATGGCAGCTCTGTAACACAGAGTTGCTCAGTCAGTAACTGTTGGCTTGAAAATGGTTCAGTTTGCAGCATATACAAAATGCTCCTTGCCTTCTGACCAGTTGGTGCTGCTGGCTTTCTCCTGGAGGATAAAGTAACCAATGTTTGAAGCTAGCCACTCAACCCATGTAGTCCTAAGATGAAAATGCAAAGATCATTACCTTCATCCAGTCTTTTATTTCATGTAATGTTGCTTAGCTGCAATGACCTTTGCTACTTTTACAAGAACACTGTGGGTATATTTTTTGCTGAATATGATACGTGACATGCTCATATGATGGGCAAGGTGATAAATAATCATCTTTTTTTTTGCACATTCACATAGTCATGAGAAGCACCTGCTGGCTTCATCATATCCATCCGTCTATCTGCATGTATCAGCATAGCTCCCACTGGATGAACTTCCATGAAATTTGGTACATGACACTTCTGTGAAAATCTGCCAAGAAAGATTTATTTAAAATCAGGCAAAAATATCAGGCCCCTTACTTGAGATCTGTACATTTCGTTGTTGCTGGCAACATTAAATCACCATAAAAGCCCTCTCTTCGAATGAAATGGTATCAGGGTGTTAGTCCATCTATCTGCACATACCAGCACAGCTCCCACTGGACGGATTTCCGTGAAATGTGACGTTTGGGACTTTCACAAGAGTCTGTGGAGAAAACCAGATGTGGTTAAAATTTGACAAAAATATCAGGCACTTTACATGGAGATGTACATACTTTTTATTGCAGCTGGCAACTTGTCATAGAAGTGCTGTTTTCAAGTGGTATGGCATTAGAATAGCCAAGGAGGTATAACCATTACACAGATTCTCCGCAGTGTTACTTTATATGTACATTGCCTGTATTGTTTGGAATGATTATTGCAGTTTTACACACACACACTTGAACTAGAGAATTTGTTAATTTGCTTTAGTGTGGCTGAGGTCTTTCACTCCTCTGTAATGTGTGGCATAGGTTGGTAGTTGTTAGATATATTTCAGGATAACATATCAGTCCCCAAACATTGATAATCAATTACTAAACTGCGCTGCACAACATCCCAGAAGAACACAAATTTATTTGTTCTTGTTTTGTTGTCATGAACTTTATTGTAAACACAAGATTTTCATATGTTCACACTGAAATATGCTGGTAGAAGCAGACTGACTTAGACTAGTTTGGTATGTACACCAGGTTAACACAGCATCATATAATGAGAAAAACACTGGTATGGAACATATTTCTATTACAGGTGATTACAAAGACAGCTGTGAAGCATCAGTATGTTTCGATATGGACATGAATCAGAGAGGCAAGGTGAGCTCACTCTTATGATATGACTTCAGAATTTTTGGTACTCCTGGTTCTTTGGACTTGGTTTGAGAGTTTTGAGGTTTTTGTTGGTGTGAACATGACAGTTCTGGGATGTGACATAGTGTAGTTTGGTAGACATGCACCAAACTTTTGGAAGAACCTGCTGCCTCATGTTCAATGTAGATGTTTTTCTAAAAAATATGGGTGTTTATGCACCAAACTACATACTATCACGTCTCAGAAAACTGTAATCTTCACAGTCTTTGTGTGTGTGTGTGTGTGTGTGTGTGTGTGTGTGTGTGTGTGTGTCTATGTTCAATCCTGCAGTTATTTAGTCTTCACAGCATATAGTGGATGCACTGAGGTTTTCACAGTGGTGTAGCTGAGGAGTTCATTCTTCTGGCATATGACATACCCAGAAAAATGGAATCCTCCAACTTCTTCCTAATTGGCATCTGTAAGTAATTGCTTTATTGCTAGGTTCCACACAAGGAAATGTATGTAGAATTCCTAAATGTAAGGAATAATATTTATTGGAAAGTTATACAGATGTATCTGTGGTAAACACCAGAATGTGTTCTGATCATTCACAGCCTTTTCATACATGGATGGCGTTGCTGTCAAAATCAGTGAACAGTATAAGCCACCAAGGAAGATTACTTTACCAGTTAGCTGCCAACATAGGTTTTCCGTTGAGACTGCCGCAGGAGAGGTAAGATATTCTGACCTCTATTCATACTTTTTTTTAATGGTTAGCATTCCTGCTTTGTTTATATGAAGTTACTGTTAAAATCTTGATCAAGACACTGTGCTTGCCTGACTGGGGTGTTTGTAATTTCCCTCAGTTCCTTCTATCAGTTGATGGAGTGTTGCCTTAAAACAGCCATAATTATTCCCACATCCTTTTTAATTCACTATTCTCATGATCTTTCAACCATCTGATGCTGTATGACCATGTAGGTGACAAAGCTGTGGTAAATAACCAAAAAATCAGTCACTTATATATGGTTTATTTATGGACACTGTCAGTAATTTGAACTGTATGGCACTGAGTGACTGGGTGATGGTGAATAATGGATTGGAAGGGGTATGGAAGAAGGTACTTGTGGTCTGATCTTCCAAAATTACCACACATATTGTATAGTCACTTAATAAGTTTTTCGGACAACCTGATGATGGCCTACACACAGGGCCAAAACATGTAGTCGTAACTTATATATTGCTACTAATTGTAATATTGTTATGTTCATGACTGTATGTATATATAGATATATACACACTACAGCTTTGTATGTTTGTGGTGTAAATTAAGATACTTTTCCAGTATTTGTTTGGAGGAACTGAGAAAACCACAAAACACTTCAGTGAGGGCAGTCATATCTCCAGTATTTAAGTGGGGCACCACTAATACAATGCAGAATCGTAACTGCTTGAAGTAACGTGCTCTGTTAAATCAGGTATTGTTACCAGCATTCTCCTGTCCTTGGTTAAGGAAATAATCGACTTTTAATATTACAGTTTGGAATTTTTAAGCACATTCGCTTAAGTTTAGAAACATCTGTTATATTTATCATGTTCATCTGTCCATGTCTATCAGCTCGGCTCATGCTGGATGGTTTTTCATGAAATTTGGCATTGGAGACTTACTGACATCTGTTAATAAAATTCAGATTTGCCTATAAAAAGACAGAAATGTCAGGTACTTTATGTGAACACCTAGGTGTATTTTATTGTTATGGGTGATGTAAATTAGCCATAAAATCACCATCTTCCAGTGAAATGGTATTTATCTGCTAGGGTGGCCATGAAGGTATAAAGTGAAGTGTTTTTTCAATCAACTGCAGTAATAAAAAGAATAGTGTTATGTTTCTGTAGTAACATGTTCAGTATTTTACATTGATGACAGTGACATGTAGATCAACAATATGAATGGAACTCACTGTTTCCGTCAACATAAATTTGCCCTACAAGGTGTGTTCAAAAAGGGACCGAACTCAGCACAGAGAGCACACTGTGGCTACTGAGCACACTGTGGCTACTGAGCACACGTAGTGTCGGGTTTTGGCAACAAACTGCAATTTGTCCCGTTTCGCTATGAGCATTAGTCGTTGAGCTGCACCTGCTGAACTGAGCATGTGCACAAGCTGTTTGTCGGAACAGTGACAAAGTAACAATGAAAGAGCTTGAAGAAAAACGTGTGTGTGTGTGTGTGTGAAATTTTGCTGCAAACTTTGTAAAAATTTTACAGAGACATTTCATTTGCTTAACCAAGTATACAGGGAGGACTGTATGAGCCGAACACAGTGCTATGAGTGGTTTAAGCATTTTAAAGAGGGCAGAATGTTGGTCGGTGAAGATCCCAGGCCTGGACAACCTCCCACATCAACAAACGACGACCATGTCGAGAGAGTGCTTGCTGTGATTCGTGGAAATCGTCATTTAACTATCCGAGAAGTTGCTGATGAAGTGGGCATCAGCATGGGATCTTGCCATCAGATTGTTGCTGAAGAACTTCAGATGCATTGCATCAGTGCAAAATTCATGCCGCATTTGTTGACTGATGATCAGAAAGAGAATGTTGTTGAAATCAGTCAAGAACTGCTTGCCAATGCAAATGGTAATGAAAACTTTCTTAAGAAAATAACAGGAGATAAGACATGGATCTGTGGGTATGATGTTGAAACAAAGATGCAGTTCTAAATTGTGGATTATCCATCCCGTTGTGCTAAGTAACAATGTTGTTTATTGTCCGTCTTACACAACAATGTGATGTAAAGTTAAGCTGTAAACAATCTAGCTACATGTTTCAACCCCTTGGGGTCATCCTCAGGCATGAGGATGACCCCAAAGGGTTGAAACATGTAGCTACATTAATTGTTTACAGCTTAACTTTACATCACATTGTTGTGTAAGACGGACAAAAACCAACAAGATGCAGTTGTCGCAGTGGATGGGGAAAAGGTCTCCTCGACCAAAAAAGCATGGATGAGTCGGTCAAAGATCAGGGTGATGTTGGTTGTGTTTTTTGATTGGAAAGGCATTGTCTGTCATGAATTTGTACCACGTGGTCGGATGGTAAACAGACAGTTGTACCAGGAAGTTTTAGCACGTTTGGGGGACGCTGTGCGCAGGAAGAGGCCTGAATTGTAGGAAAACCAGATTTGGATGTTGCCGTCTCATGTGCGCTCCTCATCCACAGTTATCTGGCAAAACATTAGACATCCATTGTGCCCCATCCACCCTATTCCCTGGACATAGCCCCAGCAGACTTTTTCCTGTTTCCCAAAATTAAAACCACTTTGAAAGGATGTCATTTCCAAATCATAGAGGTGGTTCAGGAAAATGCGAAAAGAGAACTGTGCGCCATCACAGAGAGTGCATTCCAGAAAGCATTCCAACAATGGAAGAAACGTTGGAAACAGTGTATTGTCAGTAGAGGGGACTACTTTGAAGGGGTCATTGCTTAAAATGCTGTAAAATGAGCAATAAAGTCTTTATAGCAAAAGTTGAGTCTTTTTTGAACACGCCTTGCAAAACTGCCTTTGAATGAAATAGTATTGGGCTGTTAGGCTGTCTGAGGTGATATAAAAATATGTGAATGTACTGTACCATTACATTATGTATCTTGTTTATTTATATGGAAAACGTCAAGTTTTCTGCAAAAGTAGAAATACAGTGGCTGTCTTATATGAGATTTGAGGTTGTAATGAAGGTCATTATTTAAATCATATAGTCTTCTGGGAACTGTGTGGTGTAGTTTGGTATAAAAAAAAGTACTATACAAGTATTTTGGAGGAAGCCCCTTCTCCCCAGAAAATGGAGGCAGCAGGTTCCTATGGAACATCAGTTTTGAGTTGCCCAGCTATGCACAGTCACTTCATGCAGACCATGCTGTTATTGGTGATTGTAACTTAAATGCTGTAGTTTCCCATTTCCGCTTATTTTTGTTGAATTATCATCCTATTACAGTCTCTGAATTCGTTGGAATATAAAAGTTCATCTCATTAAAGCTTGAGAGAAAAATTACCATTTGTTTTCTGCATCGAGTGAATTGTTGACTATAATTGGGTTTCGACCTGTTTTTGTGTTTTTGTTTTGCATGTGAAATATAAAATTTCCTAATGACAAATGTTGCAGGACAATTACCACTCACCCTGGGCACTGTCAGGGTGTGTCCAAAGGGGAGCAGCCAGACAACTTACATAAGTTGTTTTTAAGGTGTTCAGGATTATTTTTATGGATTCCATTACATGCTTATGTATTCAAGATAGTACATTTTAAAAAATGAGGTATAATTTCAATTTTCTAAATTAACATTTGTTGTATTCTCTTATTTTTAGTCATTTATGTCAGTTCTGAATTACATTAAAAATTCCTGGATGTGGAGGCGCAAGGGGCAGCTGTCTGACTTGCCCCCTTCCTCCAATGCTAGTGCTCGTGCCATCTGCATAATGTATTTTATAGTTCTCCAGAACTGGATATCATTTTTCTAGTTATGGCAGAATATATTTTGAAATAAATTACTTAACTCTGGTTGGATGAAAGAAAACAAGCCCTGCAGATATCCATTATTTCAGGATTGTTTGTTTTTATTCAATTTTATTTTTAAGTTCATTTTTTAAATTCGGTATTTACTCAATGCAAGACATTTGGTGCTTAAACGTGTGAGGTTACCTTAAATTCGCATAAGAAGCGCCCAACCAGATCCCTCTAAACCGGACCATGGAGAGCCAAAACAAAGCCTGCATCACCAAATCATCATGGGTAAAAAAAAGAGAGAACAGAGCATGACTAAAGTTAACTGATACAGTCTTCTTTTTTGGGACTTTATGTCCATCATCTGATTTTTTAAAGAAATACAACATTTCAGAATGCAGCTCTGTTGTCATTTTCATGCAAAGAAGCACCTAATTTGTCAAAACCCCTTAGAATGAGCTTTTCTCTTGTCACTGGGCACCAAAGATGCAGTAACTTCTTAAGATATGCATTCAAGAACAGATCTAGTCAAAGGGTAGTAACAGGAAGATAGCTATTAAAAAATGAATTCCAAGACTGACAAATGAAACCAGGACCATTCCACAAATTAAAACCCTAAAATGGGCTGTGAACTGAAACTAATCAGACCACACACACAACACAAAAGTCCAGAACACATGTACTTAAAATTCTTAATGTTACTAACACCATCTGTGGAGAAAATTGTGGATCTTCATAGTTAAAGTAGGTTAATAAACCATGAAATGTAAATGTGTTATTTAGTCAGCATGGATTATAACAGCATGCCAGCGCATGTCACCAGAGCTGATGGGGAAAGGTTTTTTAAGAAATGCCATATATACAATGCAGTGGATGAGATGGATGATGATATGTGTAGTATAGTAGTGAAAAAGGATGGGAATATTAGGAGTGAGTGTGAGGAAGATGAAGGTACTGACCTTGAAGGTGGAGACAGTGACACTGATTGGTGAAAATAGATAGAATCTGACATGCTTTGTGTATTAAGTGTATGAAACTAATAGCAAAATATTTTTTCTTAGGAGATATTTTATTTTTAGGGGATCATCTGAGATTAGAGTCATCTTTCTTTCAGGTAAATATGGTGTGTGTAGCAATCTTTAAAAGTGCATTAACCCAGACTACATTTTCAAGAACAGAAAGAAATAATGTACTGCTTGGTCATTCGAGGAAGGTGTGTTGGTGGGTTAGTTGGTCGTTAAGTTTTTCCTTTGTATTGAACTGAAATGGAAATGTTACGTTCTTCTCATTTCAGAGAACTTTCTGTACGTCAGTGTCTTTTGCTGTTAGGAACTGACAAAGTAAATAACTCATTTGGTTTCATTTATGTGGTTGTTTCTTTTGTGTTGCAGTGTGACTTCACGCTGGAACACAGTGTATTGCAGAAGATGGGGGAATGGCGAAAATTGCGAAAAGCAGCTGTTGAGAATAGGAAGAAGAGAATCAATACTCAGGAAGGGGATACATGTGAACCTCAAGACACTGGAGTTATTACCTCAAACCCTGGCACTTCATATGCTAGCTCCATAGTTGCAAGTGTTTCATGTCCTGAACCTCCATCTGCCCTCACTGTACCAGTCTTCTCTACTACCTTAGCTGTAACCCCCATCCTTCATAGCGTTTTGTATTCTAACCCTGGTTCCATATCAGCTCCTCAGTATCCTATCTTAACGCCTGTTCCCATTACCCAGTCATCCACTGATATGCGTAGTAGCAAAACTTCCAACACATTTAACATCTCTGATTTTGAAGCTGACACCTCAAGTCCATTTGATAACATGGAACTGAAGACAATAAATGAAATGGAAGAATTAGCTCATGTCTTACAACCCTTGTCAGATTCTTCCAGTCAAATTAGAGAGAAACCATGTGACCTGGATGTAACTTTGACTAATTCTTATGTTTCCCCTGTCTCAGTTTATAATGTAGATCAGGTGGCACTTTGCAGTACATTTGATTCAAATCTAAAGAAAAGGCCAGCAGCACATACTCATATTAATGGTTTAACTGGATACAGTGTTTATAGCACTAGTCCTAGGCTAAAACAACAAGGAGTCAGAAATGATAATTATATTACCATGATGTCTCATCCATATGATTATTCTGTAGCCGGAATGCCTCTAAAATCTGAATGTACATATTGTTATTGTCCTGGACAGACGTGGTCGCCTAATACAAGTACTGGTCATGTAGGCAATACCTATACCTTAGCTCCAGTTAAACAAATTAACCATATTGTAACCTCTGAAAACTCAACAGTAGTTCCTCAGTCATCTGTGGCTTCTTCAAGAGTGGTTCATGAGGCCATCACTGTTGCAAGATCTGGCTATTCAACTCTCACGTCAGAGTATCATCCATCACTGACTAGTTGTGCGTCCTTTCCGTCCACACGTAACTCCATTCAGGACCAACATTCCCCTGGGCGCACTTTGTCCAAGAGTGTCCCAGATATTGTTCAAGAATTGGAGAAGGAATTGAAAAATAAACGTGGAGAAGACAGTCTTTCGTATGTTGGCCGATCAAGTCACACACCACCACCAAGACCCAACAGCTTTGGGTCTACAGGACTGGAGGTGAGCAGTCTGGAAGAACTGTAAGTAATTGTACTTCCACATTAAAAAGTAAGTACAGTCGAACCTGGTTGTAAAAACATTGGTTTTTACAACATGTCGTTTATAGCATCATCTGTTTTGTGGTACCAGTTAATTTGTCACTCTTAACTGTAACATTACGCTTCTCGCTTATAACAACATTGTTTTATAATGACAAAATATTTCATCCTTTTCATGATGTTATAACTGAGTTTGACTGTAATTGGCTTATGCAGTAACTTGTGTATTGTGAATTTTTTTAACATATTTCTTAATTTTATGTCCAGATCCAGCATTCAGAACATTTAAACACTGACCTCATTTTAATCACACTGTACTTTACTGAATTTGAGTAGTTGTGTCACAACCACAATATGATGGATTGCAGTTTAGAAGCCAGAGCTGTTAGCACACAGCCTGTAACACGATGGCACAGGTGGTCTAATTGTTGTTTTGCAGGTAGAGCTTCATAAGTACAGACAGGAAAGACAGTAAAACAGTGGGGATCAGATCAGAAATGTATATTTAAATCTCTAAGGCCATGAAGCATTGTCATGGTTGATCAAGACAGGCAGTGTGCACATAAACATAACATTGAGGTGCATTTGTGAAACCATCATTGCTGTGGAAAAGCAATGAGTACTTCTTATTCCAAGTGTATGTCTGTAGCTTTGGTTATCCAGCATGCAAAGCACATGCACCATTTTGCCATCTGGCATTTCTGACTCAACCATATTTTTCCACATATCTTATAAACAGCACAAATTTTGGGGGAAAAAGTATTGAACATACCGACTGCACCTTTGAAACATTCCTCATTATAAGAAGAATTGAGCAGGATATTATCATAAATGTACATACATCTTTATGTAAAGTGTCCATTTATTTTGTCACAATTTAGTGAAACTTGAATTTTCATGACAGGTTTTTGAGAAAACTCAAATATTAAAAATTTCTTGAAACTCCATCCATTGGAAGCCAAGTTGTTCCATGCGGATGGACAGAGGGACCTACTGACATGACAAAGCTAATAGTAGCTCACAGTTTTGCGAACGTGCTTACAAACTGCTAGTCATTTGGCTTGCCAAAAAAATGCCTGCCTTTTATGATACTATTTTGCTGAAGCTGGAGGAGCAGATTTCTTAGAAACATCTGTATTTATTTATGAAACTAAATCTTAACCCTATTACAATTTGACTGCTGGAAGATAAGCAGAACTGTTGTAACGCAGAACACCTTGTGTAAAGGAATATAATTATATGTAGAAAACATTGTAGAAGAATTTCGGATGATAATTTTTATATCTGTTGTGTAGAATTGGAAGCCATGGCCTGAATTGGATAGTCCCGAGCATCCACGTCATGAAACAAGGAAGTCACCATCCATTACGAGTCGCACAGCAAGTAAACCAGCAGTAAAGTCAGAATTGCTAAATCCCTTCAAGGATCTGAGTCCAGCAGCCCAGAATCTAGTAAAGCACATCAGTGAGATGGGATTTTCTCTCCCTCGTGTAGCACGGGCATGCCAGTTACTGGGAGAGGATGATAAGAAAGTGAGTTGATAGAGAATGCATTTACAGGCAACTGACTTAGAAATTTAAAAAATCAAGGAAACTAAGAATTTTGATGAGATACATTGAGCACCACCATCACATTCTAATGCCCAACCCATATATCTGCAGTGAATCCATCAGTCTGTTGTTATACCTTTACACTTTTTATGTTTATGTAATTTTTAAAATTGTTATCAGCAATGAATACATTTGTGGATTGATCTTGTCTAGATTCAAGATGCCATTCACCTGGTATTTCCCTTCAGGATAGTGTGTAGAGATATAAATATTCAAAATAAAATGGTTGGTCGAAGTGGAAGCATAATAAACACATTTGTATACAAGACAAAGAACTAAGGAATTACATGGAATCGGTCACTCTTTGCACATTGTCCATCATCGTATGTTTAAAGTAAAATTAAAAACACTGTTTTGTAGGCAGCATCCATTCCCATCTTCAGGTAAAGTAAGACGTAAACACCCACTTAATTGAGCCTATTAACCTTTTGACGCCTAATGTCAACTATAGTGGTCGTACCGCACCACTAACCTCTAAAGTTGCATTTTATATATTTATTCAACAAATATAGGCACTGAATATTTTAAACATGGTATATAATCTCCGTTTTTTTTTTCTCTCTCTCTTCAAAATACAGTTTGTTTCATAATTGTAATATATTTGGTTCCTGTATTATTCACATTTTATATACAGGATGTGCTAAAAATTCAAAAAATAATTCCGGTGCCAAAAGGTTAAGCAAAGCTATTCTACACTTCTGGGCACAGTTATTTCTGTTGGTCCCTATGTCGTAAGTGCTTCCCAGATCATTTACCTGAAGACAGGATCCAACCCTGTAGTCTTAACACATTGAGGATGGGGCATTTGAATTGTTAAATTGCCCGTTACCGGGGTTTAAACAACTTGAATCAACTTTTGTACTGTGTTTCTTTAAAAATTTATAACAAATTCGCTATCTATTTTTGAGAACTGAAATTTTCAGGAAATACTCACCAAAGACCCTAGTAGTGCTGGAGGGTGTAATACCTCTGGAAACATTCCTCCTTGTGGAGTGGTATTAAGCAGTGTATAGTGCATGCAAACCAACCACATGTTAAAAACGCAGATGTGCGTCATCCGTCTTGCACAGTTGTAATGTATAGACGCAAATCTGCGTCACCCTTCCACAATGTGTTTACCACACTTCAAATGCAGGATGATGGACAAAAGTCTGAAGAGAGAAACAATCCAAATGTGATATACCAGTATGAGAATCCTACAAAACTGATCTGATGAATCAGTTTTGATGTGGATATAAATAACTTTGATTGTAATAGTAAATGTGTGGTAATAGTAATAGTGAGAATGCTGGCAAATTAGAAGTTTGTGATTTCATGCAGTTAGCATAGCTGTATAGGTAAAGATGTTTACTGGTTATACCAGCTATATATAAACCATACACAACTGAAACCCAGTCATTGTGCTTCTATAGCAATGAAGATGGCACAGCTGCACATTTGACTCAGTAAATACATTAGCAGATGCTTAAGTAGGACATTACCAACCAATAGGTGAGTAGCTATTACAGACATCAGTACAGCTTAAGGGTGGAGTACCAGGTGGTAAATCTGACCAAACATGACCAGAGGGTGGTGATTCAATTTCCCAAAGTGGAAGGATATTACTAAAATTTATAGGAAGATGTGTACCATCTGTGGAGCTGAAAGACAGTGGTGTTGAATTGTTTCTGGTGCATTGAACAAGTAGGCAGCAGGTGACAGAACATACCAAGACAGAGACAGGCTTAACTTTGAGGACAGATGTTGGATCTTTTTTCCATGTCACTGCAATTGAATACAAGAATTGACACTTTTCATGCAGTTGTATGAGTTCATAGATATCACAGAGTGTGTTTCCAGTGGTTCCCATTTCTTCACACACACGCACACAAAAGGGGCATATCATGTCAGTATTGCTGGAACGTGTGCAACCATACTGAGGGTTATATGTTGGATTGTGGTAGCTGATGTGAAGTGGTTTCACCACTGTGAACCCACAGTGAACCGGACAACAAACCAGCAGGCATGCAGTAGAACCCCCATCTGCACCCTAGCTGAAGAAATTCGAATCTCAAGTATCCACTGGTAAAGTGATGATGACTGCTTTCTTTGACTTAAAGGGACCTTTGTTTCTAGACTTCAAAACACATAACAATAGTCATTTCATGAAAGCTTCATACCAAGATCAAGAACAAATATCGGAGTAAATTCAGTGACAGAATCATTTTGCTGCACAACATTACCCACAAATGTGGCCCCCACAGTTCAGAACCAGTTGAATGCCGTATGATGGGAGGTGCATTTATGTAGAGCCCTGACTTATTGCCATGTGATTTTGATGTCTTTGGACCATTAAAGAGAGCCCTCATTGATTGATTGATTAGCATTTGGGTTTGAGCCCTTACAGTCCCAATGCACCTAGGCCTTAATTGATGGGCCCTTTGTGCCCCATAATCTGATATCAGTTCGGGAGAGCTCTATTTCATTGCTAAAGTTCCAGATGGCCCCCAGAATTTCTTAGTGTCCTCTGGTTCCAAGAAAAAGGAACCCACATATGTGTGTCTGAGTGAAGCCAAAGCCTCACATTCACAGAGAATGTGGGCCGAGGTTTCATCCTTTGCCCCACACCTCCTACATAAGGAACTATTAGTTAACCCCATCAAGTGAAGATGTCTTCTCAGGGTATTATTTCCAGTAAGGAGGCCAATAACAACCCTGGATTGTGTCTTATTAAAGGAAAAAGGTCTGATCTTTGCTCCCGGACTAGAGCCTGATATTAATTCTCGAGCCTGTTATCAAGACCTCACCACCTTACCCAATGCTAGTTAAAAAACCAGAATATTTTCTTTCTTCTTATATTCTGCCTAGAGACTCCCGAGGATGGCTCAGGTCCTACAAACTTCTGGAAAAAACCATCTCTTGTGAGTTTGTTGGCGATTCCCTTCCCTCAAAGTCCCCAGTAAAGGAGCACCCCCTCCATGTTCCCCCAGCAGGGTCCTTATGGAAAGAGATGCTCTGTCTCCAGAACAAATGGTTTATTCATTCATTTATATCTGTCGGAGACCCCAGTTAAATGGGGGAAAACATACAGTCACCGTCCACGGAGCCACACACAGACGGAAGGTCTACGTACAATGGGGTGGGCCTGGTTCCCCAAGGGGTTTGTTATGACACTGCCATCACTACCGGAGTGCCTTGCAGCCTTCAGCACGATACCTTCCACCATGGCTTGGGTAGACCAGAACCCCATTAGCCAGTATGTGTCATAATACCCTCGACAGGGTATCCCCTCCACACCTGGTACCGCCTCCCACATGACCCAGGGTAGAGTAGAGTATGTATCCACATAACTCTGAAGTATGGACAAGGGGTTGGATTTGTGGGAGCCCTCAAGGGCCATGTGTTCATGTCATACAGTGATGTGCAGGAGGATGTGGTACAGTGGTTTAGGCAGGAGCCCAAAGTATTCTTTGCAGATGGATATGCCAGATTGTGCATCTGTGGGGCTCCTATATAAAGCCTGTGTGTGTGGTTTTTTTTTTATTATTATTATTATAAAAAAAAAAAGCTTTTTCTTTTCCTTCCTCCAGATGTTGTTGACTGTGTTTTATTTTTTCATTCCTTATTTTTAAAAAATAATCTCTTATTTTTAAA
>Ga0136643_10004041_pt1 | contig 20035 bp, 20 predicted proteins | sample TergutLab28metaG_FD_96883 | JGI IMG/M metagenome (GOLD analysis project Ga0136643, IMG submission 96883) | Labiotermes labralis P1 segment gut microbial communities from Petit-Saut dam, French Guiana - Lab288 P1 (version 3) (version 3) | ecosystem: Host-associated > Arthropoda: Insects >...
CGAGCAAGTGAAAAAAGGTGGGCTTCATGTCCGGCTGCCCACTCCACAGAACTATAACTCTATGATGCGGAGCCCGTAGGGCCGCCCTTTGGCCCGGAGGAGCGAGCAAGTAAAAAGGGGGAATTGCTTTGAGACGCGTAGTAATCACAGGTATGGGGGCGGTGTCCTCCTGCGGTTTAAGTCCTGAGTCTTTGTGGGAGACCGCTCTTGCGGGCAAACACGGCTTTTCTGAAATAGAGGCCTTTGAGCTGGGGGACTTCCCGGTGCGCTATGCCGGCGAAATCAAAAATTGGGACCCTGTGACTATGGGGCTGAACAAAAAAGAAGCCCGCAGGATGGATCGCTTTACCCAGTTCGCGAGTGCAGCAGCAAACCAGGCCGTGGCCGACGCGGGCGACTTCGCGACCGACCTTGACCCGTTTAGGGTCGGGGTGCTTATGGCCAGCGGAGTTGGCGGCTTTATCACCTTCGAGGAAGAGCACACCAAGTTTATGGAGAAAGGGCACGGCAAGGTCTCGGTATTCTTCATCCCGATGATGCTCTGCAACATGGCCTCCGGCCGTATTGCCATGGACCACGGCTTTAAGGGAGAAAACTTCTGCCCGGTCTCGGCTTGCGCCGCGTCTACCAACGCAATTGGCGAAGCCTTCAGAAAGATAAAGCACGGCTACCTGGACGCTTGCGTGGCCGGCGGCAGCGAAGCTGCGGTGACCAAGTTTGCGCTGGCCGGCTTTAACAACATGGGTGCCCTGGCAAGCGGCGACGACCCCGCGCAGCTTTCTCTGCCGTTTGATTCCCGGCGCAGCGGCTTTGTAATGGGCGAGGGCGGCGGCGCGCTTATCTTGGAAGAGCTGGGACACGCTAAGAGACGTGGGGCAAAAATTTACGCAGAGGTTGTGGGCTACGGCATCACAGACGACGCTTACCACATAACCGGCCCTGACCCGGACGGCGCCGGCGCTGCCAGAGCCATGTCCACTGCCATCGAAGAAGGCGGTGTACTTCCCGAGCAGGTGGGCTATGTAAACGCCCATGGTACAAGCACCCCACTCAACGACAAAATCGAGTCGCTGGCCATCAAGACCGTGTTCGGTGAGCGCGCTTACAAGCTTCCGGTGTCGTCTACCAAATCTGTCACCGGGCATATGCTGGGCGCAGCCGGGGCAATTGAGGCAATTATCTGTGCAAAGGCCCTGCAGGACGGCAAAATCCCGCCTACAGCCGGCTATAAAAGCCCAGACCCCGAGTGCGACCTGGACTACGTCATCGAAGGGCAAAGGAAGGTCGAAATCACTCACGCCATCTCCAATTCCATGGGCTTTGGCGGCCACAACGCGTCTTTAGCTTTTGCAAAGTTTAACGATTAGGCATGGCCGGGGCTGAGCTGGAATATACTCACTTTAGCACGTTGGAGGATTTTAAGTATGGTACTACTAAACCGCGAGCAGATAAAGACCGTTATCCCGCAGCGAGAACCGTTTCTGCTAATCGACGAAGTCATTGGCCTGGAGCCTGGGCGCAAGTGTATCGCCAAAAAATACCTAACCCAAGAAGACTTCTGGGTGCCCGGCCACTTCCCGGGTATGCCCGTAACCCCCGCTGTCATGACTATCGAGATGCTGGCGCAAACAGGCGCAGTCTGCATTGGCGTCCACGAAGAATACAAGGGCCGTGTGGCGCTCTTCGCCAAGATCGACAAAGCCAAGTTTAAGCGTCAACTCGTACCCGGCGATGTCGTCGTGCTCGAGATGGAAATGCTCAAGCTGCGCAGCAATGTAGGCGTGGGCAGAGCCAAGGCCAGCGTAGGTGGTGAGGTGGCCGTCACAGCTGATCTCACCTTTGCGTTCGGCAAACCCGAAAGGGAAAAAAAGAGCATCTGGGCAAAAAAAGACAGCGCCGAGAAAAAATAACGCGAAAACCTATTGATAATTTTTGTCAAACAAGGTATATTAAGTGACGTACTAAACTACGAGGACAAAACCGGTTGCTGATTTACCTGCGCCGGTGTCATTTATCGAAGTAAGGGGGTGCCGTAAAAATGATTTTAGACAAAGTTAAGAAAATTCTTGTGGAACAGCTTGACGTTGAAGAGAGTGCTATCGCGCCTGAAAGCTCAATCATCGACGATCTGGGTGCCGATTCACTGGACATTGTGGATATGGTTATGAGCCTAGAAGAAGAATTTGATGTCGAGATTCCCGACGAGGAAATCGAATCCATGAAAACCGTGGGCGATATCATTAAGTTCATCGAAGCCAAAAGCGAGTAGTAACCGCAGACAAAGCCGTTGCCCAGCAGATGGGCAGCGGCTTTGTCAACAGGTATTTACACACCTCGTGCGAAAATTGACATTTTTTTGCGCAAACACCAAAAAAGTAGTTGACAACCAAGCAAAACCGTGCTACACTGATTAGCGTAAAAGTGGATACGACCAGATGCTCAACTGCCTCACATGTTTGTGTAAGTCATTGAACGTTTGATGATTCACACAAGTGTGTGATTTTTTATGAGTGTCACACGCGGCATTTTAAGGAGGTTCTAAAATGAACAACGGTACAGTCAAGTGGTTTAACGCGGACAAGGGCTATGGATTTATCTCCAACGACAATGGCGGCGAAGATGTATTCGTACATTTCTCGGCCATCATGACCGATGGTTACAAATCCCTGAGCGAGGGCCAAAAAGTCACCTTCGAGACCGAAGTTGACCCCAAGAACAGTGCCAAGCTGCGCGCTGTAAACGTAGTCCCCGCTTAAGTTTTATAAACTTGATGCGCAAGAGCACGGCCCTTCCCATCTGGGAGGGGCCGTGCTTCTTTACATTATTTGGATAGGTATGGTAGTTCGCCGCGCGGAGTCGGCCTCACATTGAAGTTGCAGTTTCCTGCCGAGGCCAAGTTCAAAGGCCCGAAGTTCGAAGGTGTTCGCTGTCACTTATACCGCTATTGACAAGCCGGGAGCTCGTGGGAATTACTCGCCGACAAACATTCTGCTTTTCGCTCACCTGTGTCCGTATAGTGGGAGCCTGGGGGAGTTGAGAGCGAGCGCCCTTTGCGAGTCTCCCGCGGTCCTCCCCCAGTCGCCTTTCTTTTGCTTACTTCTCTTCTTTGGCGAGACAAAGAAAAGTATCTGCCTCCGCGGCAGGAGCAGTACAATATGCTCAGCCCGCAGGCTGATTTAGATAGGCCCCTGAACTTGACCTTAAGTCCTTGCCCTTGAACTTAAACTTAAAAAATTTTAATCTCGAAAACAACCCACCCCTTGCGGCAATTTTCAAGTCCGTTAACTATAGCGCTCAAAAGTCTGCCTTGGAGGCAAGCACTGCTTTGCTACATCTTGCGCATCCCACAGGCTATCCAGAACGCCGCCCCCGCAACGAGCACGGCAACCACTATGCCGAACAATATCCGCCCGATAATACCGCCAAATATCATACCACAAGCTATCCCCAACAGGAAGATTGCGATATTGCCGCCGCTCATCATTTTTTTGTTGTTGCTCACTCTGCCGCCTCCCTATGCTGCCTTCATTCGCTGTACAATGCCAATCACCACAAACCAGAACAGTTGGTATCCACCCAGCAGCAGAATAGTCAGAGTATCTATCGATCCCATAAACGCCATCAAAGTTATCATGCCGTAGCCCAGAGCGATCTGTATAAGCTGGAAGACAGTCGCCGCCAGAATCGAAGAGCGCGCGGCCCCGCAGGCCAAAATGCTGCCCACCATGGCACTTGCTCGACCGGTGTACGCGACCTCAGCAAGCTCGGAGGGGCGTGGGGCACTCATCTTCTCGTACTGCTCGTGCTGGTGGGCCGGCATTATTTGTATAAGGTTTTCAGGATAACCGTACAGCTCCCAGATTTTGTGCGGTGTAAGCGAGGCGTCCACCGTACGGACAATCAGCAGCTTGCCCAAGGCCGCAAACTTATCCAGCTCAAGGGCCAGCTCCTCGTCAATCGTGTACCCCACAACCAGCTGAGCGATAAGTTCACCCGAACTTGCCAGGAAGAGCGGCTCGCCATCGGGGTATTGCTTCTCGTACCCGGGTGCTGGCAGCTCAATCCCGTTGGACATCAGCATCGCTCGCCCGCCCAGTAGAACTCTGCGCCCATCAATCCAGGCAGTTATCCCTCGCCCATCCTCAAACGAGGGGTTGTCCACCTTACGCAGCAGCTTCTTGTTCCCGCCTATCATCTGTAGGAAAACGCTGCCCAAACAGCTGTTTAGGGCGTAAGCAAGGCTGGCGGCGTCAAGTATGGCCTCGTCCACCCGCCCCTGGGAATAAGTCTTCATCCCGAGTATTTGGGCGTGCCCGGCCGGGAATAAGTCCTTCTCGTCCAGCACAATACCGGATATATCACAAAAATCTTCAACCGCTTTATTTCCGCTGACCATGCCGCCCCGGGGGGCTAGCTTTTTGGTCATTTTGCTCAGCGGCACGTTCTCGATGAAGGTCGCCGAGAGCGTGGCCGAGACACAGAGTATACCCACCATAGCGGTTAGCGCAGTCATCGCGCCGCCCTGGGTGAGGATGTAGGTCAGCGCGCCCACCACGCCCGCTCCCAACAAGCAGACCGGGGCCACTGCACGGTTTATTCCGACGTCATACTTGTCGGAGTACGAGAGCGCCAGAAAGTCTGTAAAGAACTCGCACCTGGCTGCGTAAGCTATAGTTGGCCGACGTGTGGCACCCTTGAGGTACTCGCGGGTAAAGTTCTCGTCCTCCGCAAGGAGCACCGCCCTCTTGGGCCTGTCCGAAGCAATTATCTTAAAGTTTTTCTGAATCCGGCTTATCATGCTCAGCTTGCCCAGCGCGTTGAATAGCATGGCTGTGGCCGCCAGCGCCCCATAAAGGGTAAGAGCCTCCACATTCACATTCTCGGGGCGCAGGATAGCGAATACCCCTTGCCCAACTGCGCCCAGCATGGCCAGCGCAGCCAAAGAGTCGGAGTTTGCCCGCATTTTAAACAAGCTGATAAGCCCGCCACCCATTGCCGAGCTGCCCACCAAGGCCACACCAACACCGAGCACGGTAAGGGCGATTAAGTAGCTGCCCAGATCATTTTCTGGTGCCAATATAACCGGCATAGGCCAGGGGAACCTGGCGCAGAGAACAAGGTATATCAGAATCGCGGTGAGTACAGCGGTCGCCGCAGTGCGGATTACCAGCCAGAGCTTGGTGCGAGCAATGTCTATTGCAACCTCCCGCCTGTCCTCAATCGAGTTGTATTCACTGAAGTCGACAACCGGTCGAGGCACGCCTTCCTCCTGGTAGTCGTCCTCATCTTCTCCTTCAAAGTCGTGGTACCGGTAGCCTTCCTCCGCCCCGTCGGCAAAGTCTATGTTCTTTATCTCTTCCAGATCGAGCTCCCGACTGGGCCCAAGCCCGGGAAAGGGTTGAGTGTCTTCGTGGTTGGGACCCGGGGTGTGCAATTTGTCAAAATCCAAAACTGAGGTCGACTCACCGGGCAGTTCCGGGCGAGCATCACCCTTGTTTTTGCGCAGCTTAATTCTGTCGGTTATAGAGCGCACACGACCATCAAAGTCCAGCGGGGAACGCCTCGGCTTATCATTATCGTCATTTATACGCCGGCGGGGTGACTCCGGCGCATCTCTTGGCACCTCAAAAACAGAGGTGTCTCCCTCCAGGCCGGCCTCAAATACATCCTCATCCGCCTCCAGCGAATACGGCCTTTGGGGTGGCGCACCTGCCTGCCGCTCAATGGATTGCCTTGGCGGCGAGGGCTCTTTTCCCCGGAATGGAAACAACTGCGCAGGTGTTTCCCGCATGGTTGTATCGGGCATAAACGCGACGCCATTCCTCCCCCTGGGCTCCTTGCCGGGGAATTGGTCTGCCAGCTGAGCCTGCTCTGGGGGCTGGCTGACCCCGTCTTTGCGCTGCATCTTCTTGCTTTTTATATCCTGCAGAATATCGTCTACGCTAAAGTTTTTATCCATATAAATAACCTCGGTTAGGAGTTATCTTTCAATTTCATACTGCGCTGCCTCGCCATTTCGTAGAGCAGAACCCCCGCTGCTACCGAAACGTTGAGGCTGCCTATTTTGCCGTACATGGGCAGCGAGACCAGATGATCGCACTTTTCCCGCACAAGACGGCTAAGGCCGCTGCCCTCCCCGCCCAAAACCAGCGCTGCCGGGCCGGAAAAATCCGTTTTATCGTACGGCTGTCCGGCAACATCCGCGCCGTACACCCAGACCCCACGCTCCTTGAGCACATCAATTGTGGCGGGCAAACCGGGCACCCTGGCCACCGCAATGTGAGCCGTCGCCCCCGCAGAAGCCTTGGAAACAATCCCGCTCAGCCCGGCACTCCGCCGTTTGGGGATAATCAGCCCGTGGGCACCCACGGCCTCCGCCGTGCGGATAATCGCACCCAGGTTGCGCGGGTCCTCAATTTTGTCACCCAACACAATTAGCGGCGGAACCTCACCTGCCCGGGCAAAAATCTCCTCAACCTCGCAGTAGTGGGCAGCTCCAACCAGCGCAGCCACCCCCTGGTGGTTCTCCCGGTCGCAGAGCTCGTCCAGCTTGCGGGCGTCCACCTGCTTTATGGGTATGCCGTTTTCCCGGGCAAGAAAGACGAGCTTGCCCAGCGTACCGCCCGGAGGCCCCTTTTGCAGGTAGAGGCACTCCACCGGCTCATCGCTGCGAAGCAGTTCCCCCACCGGCCCGCGGCCAAAAATAATATCGCTGACCGACTTGTTTTCCATTAGTTCGCATCATCCTTATGTATGGCGCCTGCGCAATACCCCGGCGCCTGTTATCTCTGCGTGATTATCAATGCAACTTACATATTGCATTACACCATGAGCGCAACCATGGTATAATTGCGCATCGAAAGCCAGTTGCCGCTTCAGCGGCGAGGCGTTGCGCATAGTATAATGTTTGCTGTCCTTCCTCAAACATTATACCACACATTTCTGTGTTTTTGTACAGTTTCAGCGTATATATTTCATCGGATTAAATATACGACAATAGCAGCACCGCAGCCCCCGCGCCAAAGACCGCAGCCAGCACATACTTTAACGGCGCAGCCAGCTTACTCTGAGCGTGTAGCACCCGGCGCCTTATTCTTGTGTGGGAAAGAAAACTGTGCGCTCCCCTTTCCAGCGTGTCCAGCTCCTGGCGCCGCCCCTGTGGCCGCACAAACAGAATGGCTCGCTCAAACATTTCGCTGTCGGTATCAACAATTTCTATCACATTGCGGTTAATTCCCTTACTCATCGCCGCTCTCCCGGTTTTTCTCTATTGTATCCTTTTTATTTTCCACTATTCTCCATTTTGCAGGATTCTAAAATTGTTGCGCTCAAAATTATACGCCGAACGCAAAAAGCACAAGATATAGCTATTGACAAGATTCACTCGAGCAAGTATTGCATCCTTCGAAAAGTTAAAATAATCACCGCCAGAAAATATACACAAATATTCATCCGTAGTTTGCATATTATACCCGCCGTAATTACCTTAATTTTACATTTCCGATATTTATAGTGGAAAACTCGGTGGAAAATGTGGAAAGCCCGCTTTTATCGTTGCACAAAAAAATTTTTAGGCGGGCTGTTGCCGCCAGCCTCCATGAATATCACTCAGGTTCAACAAATAGTAGTACCGCCTTTACCGACCGCTCAAACCTGCACGGGACAAGGGTTTACCCTTTGTTCACCAACAAACCCCAAAAATCTGGTAGACTGTATTTCGACAAGATGCTACAGAAAGGACGATAAAGCGTGGACTACAAAAGCGGACGCGAGTGCCCCGAGGGCTTTCTGCTCAAGGGCGTAGAACACTTCGATTTAGACGCTATTTTGAGCTGCGGCCAGGCCTTCCGGTGGGATAAAACCGGAGAGAACACTTACCGCGGGGTGGCCTACGGCCTGTGTAGAGAGATCACCCAGCAAGGCGATACCTTGATTTTTCACGGCGCTGACCGCAAAGAATTTGACCGTGTCTGGTTCGACTACTTCGACTTTGGTCGAGACTACGGCGCTCTTAAAGCGGCTTTAGCCAAGCACAAACATCTACGGGAGGCGGTCGAGTTCTCCCCCGGTATCCGCGTACTCCGCCAGGACGGCTGGGAGGCGCTGTGCACATTTATAATAAGCGCCAACAACAACATCCCCAGAATCAAAGCAGCTACCCAGCGGCTCTGCGAGCATTTCGGCCGGGCGATACCCGGCGGCTACGACTTCCCCTCCCCACAGGCATTGGCAGCCCTCACCCCCGAAGACCTCGCCCCAATACGCTGCGGGTTCAGAGCCAAGTACATAATCGACGCCGCCGTGGCGGTAAGCGAAGGCCGAGTTGACCTCGCCTCCCTGCGCACCCTGCCAATACCGGAAGCCCAGGCCGCCTTGCAAACCATAAAAGGCGTGGGCCCAAAGGTTGCCCACTGCGCACTGCTCTTCGGCTTCGCTCGGGTAGAGTGTCTGCCGGTAGACGTTTGGATCTCCCGGGCACTCGAAGCCTGGTTTCCGGAAGGTCTGCCCAAAGATGTAGGCGAAGTCGCCGGGATAGCGCAGCAGTATATATTCCACTACGCAAGGACAGGCGGAGTGCTATAGCCCGAGAAGGTCAAGAGCCTTCTTTTTTCTTCAGGAGAAAAAGGGCGGGTGCTTGCCTGTCAAAGAAATACAACATAGTTTGAGCGGGGTTCCAAGGGCGAGTGCAAAGAACGCTCCCTCCGGCGCGTTGCGCCACTTCTCTCCCAGAGGGAGGCTGCCCTACATCATCAGTCCCCCTCCCAGAGGGGGAGGCAGCAAGGCTGCGGGGAAGTGACTTTTACGCAACCTGCTTTTGTAGGGGACGTGGTTCCGTGCCAGTCTAGGTTTGCCGTGGTGCCTGCTGTAGGGGCCGCGCCCCTGCGCGGCCCGCTAGTTTCCAGTGGCGTTCCGTGCGTGGCACTGAAGTCCAAGGTCAAGACCAAATATAGAATCAGCCTGCGGGCTGGGCATATTGTACCGCTCGTGCCGCGGAGGCACTTACTTTTCTTTGTCTCGCCAAAGAAGAAGTAAGCAAAAGAAAGGCGACTGGGGGAGGACCGGGTTTGCTCCAAGTTCAGTCGCAAACAACTTCCCCAGACCCCCTCTGGTAGGTCAAGGACAGGTTAGTGGGGGCGGTAGGTTTGCGGACGGACGATACAGCTCCGCGGCCAACGTGTTTGTCAACAATAGCACAGTCAGCAGCGAACACCTCATCACAAAAACTTCTTACTCTAAACCCGGGCTCGCATAGCGGCTGGGGAGGTTTGTGGGCGGCCAGCGGCCTAAACTCAACCTGCCGGCTCAAAGCCTGCTCCGTGATTGCCGGGCGCTAAGTGCCCCCGCGGCACGAGCGGTACAATGTTCCCAGCCCGAAGGCTGATTAAGATTTGATCTTGAACTGGAAGAACTTGACCTTAAGCCTAAACCTTGCTCTAAACCTGCGGGCGACTAAAAGTCGCCCCTACAACGTCGCCCCATGGTAAACCTAGGCGGGCATGGAAACCTGACCCGACAGTGGCCAGATGCGCGGCAAACGTCCGGGCCGCCAACCAAGCCCCCTATTCCTCTTTAACCGAAAACTGATAAGTTGTAGTAAACGTAAACTCCTCCTGCGCAGCGAAGAACGGAGAGGGGAACCACGGCGTATTCGCCGCATTCGGGAAAAACTGCGTTTCCAGGCAGACCCCGGCGTGCTTAGGATACTTGACACCGTCCTTAAAAGCTGCCTCCCCGTCGAAGTGGTTGCCGGTGTACAGCTGAACGCCGGGCAGATCGGTTAATACACTCATCACTCGGCCACTTTCGGGCTCGGTCAGGGTTGCGATTTTGCGGTACCCTACCCCGCGCAGCACAAAGTTGTGGTCGTACCCTTCCCGCTGGCTGATCTGAGTCAGCGCGCTGTGAATATCCCGGCCCAGCGGTTTGGGCTCAGCGAAGAAGTCAAATGGGGTATCTTTCACCCGCAAAATCTCACCGGTAGGGATGTTCTGCGAATTTGCCGGGGTGTAGAACGGCGCGTCCAGCTCAAGGATATGGCCGTAGATATTTCCGCTGTCGTGCCCTGCTAGATTGAAGTACGAGTGGTTGGTCAGGTTTATCAGGGTGTTTTGGTCGCTGATTGCCCGGTAGTCGATCATCAGAGCGCCGTCCTCGGTGAGGGCATAGGCTATGGTGACGATTAAATTTCCCGGGAAACCGTCGCTGCCCTCCTCGACCGTGTGGCTGAGCAGCAGAGCGGGCAGGTTGTTGAAGGTGTGCACCTCTCCAGTGAATAGCCGTTTGTGCAGCCCCCCCGACCCGGTATGCAGGTTGTTTTCCCCGTCGTTCGCTTCCAGCGCAACCTTCTCGTCAAACAGGCTGAAGGATGCTCCGGCGACTCTGCCGGCGCTGCGACCCACCGCACAGCCAAGCAGCCCGCTGTTTTCGATGTAGTCTTCAAAGCTTTTGTGGCCCAACACGACGTCGGCTACCCGTCCGTTTTTGTCGGGGCAGTAAACCGCGCGGATAACCCCGCCATAGTTGAGAATCTCCACCTTTAAAGCATCGCTTTCCAGGGTGTAACAATAGACCTTGCCTCCGTCAGGCAACTCGCCAAACAGCGTAGCGGAAATATTCATACGCGGCCCTCCCAACATAATTGTTACAAAATAAGTGTGCTGACAATCACGGTTATCTGAGACCTCACCTTAACAAAGGAGGATGGAAGCGGCTAGCGCTCCATCCTCTCTTTTATACTTCCTGTGGTTTTTTGTTGTGTTGTCCGCTACCCGGCAAGTCTGGTGCCGTTGCTCTGCGGAGTTTGCGGAGCTGCGGCAGCAGGTGGTGTGCCAAGGGTGGGCGGTGCACCCTGTGCTGCGGCAGCCGCAGCTGGGGTTTGGTTCGCTGCAGGTGCCGCAGGAGCAGCAGCCTGTGCTGCGGGGGCTGCTGCGGGAGCGGACGTAATGCCTTGTGCTGCTGCGACTGCGGCTCGTGCCGCTTCACCGGCAGGCAGGTTTACCGGCTGGGAAAAGTCGGGGTGACGGATGTTTGGGTTGCGGGTTGCGGTTACAACGTCAGTTTCGCTCTCACCTGGGCGGAGCAGACGGGCCACGACCACGTAGCGCTGAGTGAGCATTTCGCCGTGGATACGAGTGCAAGTGGTTAGGGTGAGCAAGCGGTCATCGGCGTTTACATCTACGTTAAAGTTGATGTGGCTGCGTGCACGCCATTCGTTAATTATTGTATCCATCTGAGACCTGGAGGGGTTGGGGTTGTTGTAGAAGAAGAATGGTGTGGTGTGGGCGTACCCAACCGCGAACACACGCCAAATACCTTCCATCTCCGGAGTGGAGAAGTAGATATGGGGGTTAGCGGCTGCCCACTCGACGTTGGTGTAGGACTTAAGCTGGGCAAACATGCGGTCAGCTGGGTTGTTGCCGATGCGCAGAGGGTTGCGCAGATTTGTCCAGTTGTGAGCATAAACGTTTATGTTCCGAGAAGTTCCTCCCCAGGTAGTGCCTATTGTGGTGCGGAAATCCAGGTAAGTAGCGGTGTCAGGGAATTGATTCCAGTTTCTCCAGTTAAGGCGACCGGTAAAGTCCTCTCCCTGCCAGTGCCTGTAAAGGTAGTGAGCGTTGCTTGTGCTGCTGAGGTTAACAGGGAAGTCTATGTTGGTGTTGGGGATAGTTATCCAACCACGCACGGTTGGGGCCACCGCAGCATCTCTGCGGATGCGCGCCGCCGTGTTGGCATGGGGAACGCGGGTGCTGGGGGTAAAGCCACCCATTCCACGGCCGGCTGTGAAGCCGCCGGGGGCGGTCGCCGCTGCTGCTGGAGCTGCTGGAGCTGCCGAAGTAGCTGGTGGTGTAGTACCGGTGCCGACGCCAGTACCTGTGGAAGGTGCCAGCCCGGCTTCTTCACGGGTGATGCCGCGCTCAGCTAAGTGCTGTGCTACAAAGTCGGTTCCGCTGTTTCTTTGTTGGGCCGAAACGCCATATGCCATATGGCTGCTAACCAACACGACCATGACCAATAATATGGCCACAAACTTTCTGCTCTTTTTAATTTTGAACATGACTAACACTCTCCTCTTGTTTAGGGCGCACCAATATAAGCCATTGCCCTTTGTCTTTTAGCGGCTTGTATTTTTTACTTCGTTGCTTTTTTGAAGTGAGCAAAGCACTTCCTAAAAAAGCTCGCTTAATGTAAGAAAAACCGCTCAAGACCAAAAAAGACTAAGCTCGTGCAGGTGCCTCCCGGCGGGCTTTGCTGTTTGTATCTCGTAAGCGGTTGGTTTATTTATACTTCGTTGCTTTTTCGAAGCGAGCAAAGCGCTTCCTAAAAAAGCTCGTATCATTATAAGAAAACCGCTCAAGATCCGAAATGGCTAAGCTCGTGCAGGTGCCTCTGGCGGGCTTTGCTATTGTGTTGCTAAATACCGGCTGTTTTGCGCAAAAAGCTTCTAAGCTGCGGCAATACCACAGGGAACTTTTCGCGTGCGGTGTGCTCTGTGCCTTACCGCTTTTATTGGGGTGAGCATCACGCTAAAAAGCGCGCAGCAACCGACCAGGGGAAAAACCCTGTGACCCATTGTACCATACATTGCCCAAATAGAAAAGTGTATTTTTCGAACAAATGCAAAATTTATGGTCGGTACATTCTGGCAGCAAAACCATGCATACGCGGTTTGTTCAAAATATTCCTTTTCATTTTGCAAATAGAGGTAATTTTTCTCCGTGCAAGAAAAATGAGAATGTGTTATCTGCGGGCAAGCGGTGCGTCAGTTATGATAATGTCGCCGCCTACAGGCGTGGTAAAGTGGAGAAACCCATTGCTGTCGACCCGGGGCACGGTCAAAATTTGTGTATAAGTATTGGTGTCCAAGTCGTGAGCGAAGAGCATCAGGTTACCTGTGTTCAACCCAAACAAATCGACCGTTACAGCTACTCTTATTTCTGTGCCAAAAACACCTGTGTGCCCAAAACTAACGGCAGCAAAGTTATTGGAGAAGGAGCGCTCAAATGTATGGGATGCTCTCTGTATCCCAATGCCATTGGTCCATACCCTGAAGTCAATATCCCCGGAAAGATTTGCCGCAGTCTCGGCGTCTATAAATATCCGGCTGAGAGTGCGATCCCTCTCTCTTGTATCCAGGTGGACAATTGCGCCAGACAGACCGGCACGAGTAGCCTGCGCGAATACGCTTTGGATAGCCGCTATGGGGACAGTAGTTACGTTAGTAAGTACGACATCGGCCTGGGTGTTTGTATCGTGTGCCAGCTGGATTGCGGCACTCGCCGCCGTAAACACGTCCGCAGATGCGGCGGGTGCGTGAACAATGGAGTTGATGTCGCCGCTGCCGCCGCGAATGTCGCGGCGTTCAGTCTCGGAGCCGGCTCTTGAGTTGCTGTACTCAAAAAAGAAACGAAAGGTGTTGTTGTCTTCATCATCCTCAATTGTCGGTCCGTCGCCACCTCCGGTTGTTGGCGCGCCACTTCCGCCGCCAATCGTCGGGCCACCGCCACCTCCAGTTGTCGGCGGTGCCGCGAGTACTTGAAAAGAAAGATTCGTTGTGATAACCAATGTTAAGAGAGCGGCCGCTGTTCTGCGCGTAAACATGTGCTATCTCCTCGTATAGTAAATTTTGCAAAGGGGCTTTTGAGTCCCCCGTGCATGAGTGCAAGCCAGCCTGTTTGCCAGTATCCATGATAGAATCGCTCTTGTGTCAGTTAGGCTAAGTTTCTTACCTCCTTGCCGGGATTTTTTCTCTCCGATAATGAAAAGGAATATTTTGAACAAATCGCGCGGCGTTTCACAACTTTAGCCGACACGCTCTAATACCCCATTGCCGCAGGAAAAGCGTAGACAAACACCACCATTATAATACAGGCGGCCACCACCCCCAGGGCAATAGCCGGGAACGCCTGCCGAAATGGCAGCCGCATCAGGGAAGCGATAAGCGAGCCGGTCCACGCCCCCGAGCCCGGCAGCGGAACCAGCACAAATATAAACAACCCAAGAGATATGTACACCGGGTACTTTTCCGCCAGGCGGGCGGCCTTGTTCAGGGCTTTGTCCTCCAAGGTACGCGCAAACCGGTCAAGATATTTTACGCGGTGCATAAGCTCGAACACCTTGCGTATAAAAAGCAATATAAACGGTACCGGCAAAATATTGCCCACAATTGTGAGCCAGATAGCCTGCTGCCAGGGCACATCCAAGAGCGCTGACGCCACAAACCCACCATGCAGCCCAACCGCGGGCAGCATGGAAAGCACCAGCACTGTCAGCTGGGGAGGTATATGTTGAGTGAATATGTTTATGAGTGTCTCGACCAATAGTGAACCTCTTTTACTATGTTAATCTACATTGTAGGGGACGCACACCAGGGCGTCCCGCTGTCTTTCGCAAAGCTCGAGGTATATAGGGCGCAGCAAGCGGAGCCCCTACAATTCTTTCGCTTTAGCAATCGTACGCAGCGCGGCCTCAAAGAATGCCGAGCGCATCCCCTTTTCCTCAAGCACGCGTACGCCCTCTATGGTCGAGCCCCCGGGGGAGCATACCATGTCTTTGAGCTGGGCGGGGTGCTGGCCGAGCTCGAGCACCATCTGTGCGCTGCCCAAAACCGCTTGGGCGGCCAGGGGGTACGCCTGTGCACGGGGAAAGCCCTGGTGCACAGCGGCATCGGCAAGGGCCTCGATCATCATGAAGACAAAGGCGGGGGAGCTGCCGCACAAGCCGACAAATGTGTCCATCAGGCGCTCGGGCAGTAACTCTGCCCTGCCAAAGCTTTCGAGTAGAGAGGTCACCCACTGGGCCTCGCCGGGGGTCATGTTTTCGCTTATGCAAAAGCCGGTGACGCCCTGCCCCACCAGAGCCGGGGTGTTAGGCATTGTCCGCACAACCTTGAGCGGGCCGCCAAAAGCTGCCTGAGTGCGATCCAACGTCCAGCCGGGGGCCAGGGTCATCACGATTTTTTGACCGCCGTCCATAGCCTCGTCCTTGACCTGCTCTATGACTTCGCCGTAAAATTGGGGTTTGACCGCCAGCACAATCAGCCAGGAGCGGGCGGCTACGTCCCGGTTGTCGCCCAGGGCCGCCACTCCAAACTTTTGGGTGAGGGCAGCGGTCGTCTGCGGGTTTGCATCTGAGACCGCGATGCTCTCAGCGGTGAGAAAGCCGCTGCCCAGCGCACCGCCAATAATCGCGGAGGCCATATTTCCCCCGCCGATAAAGCCGACCTTAAACACTCGTGGCCACATCCCTTCCTTATAAAATAGGCCCCCAAAGGGGGCCTAGTCTGCCAAACATTGTCTTATTAGATCGTTTTAGATGTGGATTTCAGTGGCTTTCAACCTTGTGATGCGGAGCGCGCAGGGCCACGTCAATTGTGGCCCTGAGTCGCGAGCTGTTAGTCCAGAGCTTGCTATGGTGGCACGCCTAGTAGGGATCGAACCTACGCTCCCGGCTCCGGAGGCCGGTGCTCTATCCACTGAGCTACAGGCGCGTATTATACGCAAGTCAAATTATACCATATGTCCTGTCCCGATGCAAGCATAGATTTGCAGAGCTGCCACCATGTGCCCGTGGCCTGTGCGGATTGTTTTGGGGTTGCGATAAACGGGCGGGATGCCCCGGTGTGCGTTCCCTATAAAAGCCCGGCAAAGCTGCCGATGAGAGCTATCAATGACACGCAGACAACCAGTCCGCAGCAAACGATTATAGCAGCCTTTTCAGCTGCCAGGAACACATTCACAGGTGGTTTGTCCGGCGGCAGGTGGACTGTTTTACCAAGGGTATTTAAACGCTGGGCGGCGCTTACCTTAAAGATGGAGCTGCCACCGTGCATGACCGCATAAGCAAAAGCCCTTTCGGCCTCGATTGTTTTCCCCTGGTGCAGATAAATTCTGCCAAGTGTATATTTGGCGCTTACCCTATCAAGCATGTGCCGGCCTTTTTCAAAGGCCAAGTCGAAGACCTGCTCGGCGTTGTCGTAGTCACCATTTGCGATATTCAGCAGGTGTTGTTGCCGCAAGAGAAAGCCAGAGTAAGTATTCCGGGCGGACCTTGAGAGTTTGCTGCTTTGCAAAATGCGCTTCATCTGCTCAAGGGCTTGTGCCGCTGCGGTAAGGTCGTTAAACCTGTAGTAATACTCAAAAAAATTGTTGTGGTATATAAGCTCGCACTGTGCTTCCAATCGGGTTTGCGCAGCCCTGGTAAATCGCCCGGCATCAATGCCGTATAGCAACCTGCCGGCCGCCGTGTTGTTGCCGGTGAATATATAGGCGGCAGCAAGATTCAGCAGCATGAGCGTGTTGGTAGTTTTTTCGGTGCGCCTTTTGGCGAGCCCTTCGCTGATAGCTAGGAAGCTTTCCAGGTCGCAGTCGTACATGAGTTGGTTAATCTTCGCGAGTTTTCTGTGAGCTATCAAACTAAATACAACCGCGTTGAGAACCGACCACAAGATTACCAGCAAGGCAACCGGTATTATGGGCAGAGATAGGTGCAGGCCAACTAACGTACCGCTAAAACCCACCGCGAGTATGTTTATATTACACGCTATGGCTGTTTCGCGAAACAAATCCACTGGCTGGCTTGCCCCCTTTGCAGCCCGGATGCAGGGCCGCGTGTTGGGCGCCTGCATGTGATAAAACCGCCCCTACTTGTGGTAAATGGCGGGACGCCCTGGTGTGCGTCCCCTACTAATACGCCTTACCCCAGACAACCATCTTCTTTCCGGGCTTCCCGCAGGCTGGGCAAATATCGCCGACCTTCTCCTGTTCCAGCGGCATACAGCGAGAGGTGACACCAGCTTTCTCCTTAAAGAGCTCTTCGCACTCAAGTGCGCCGCACCACATGGTCTTGATAAAGCAGTTTTGCTCATCAGCCAGCTTTATAGTTTCATCCATAGTGGTGGCTGCAAATGTACGCTCGGCGCGGTTGGCGGCGGCCTTGTCGTAGATGGCCTGTTGGTATTCGGCCAGAATTTCGGGCAGGCGCTGCTCAAGCTCAGCTAGCGGGACAAAATATTTTTCCCGGTTGTCGCGGCGGACAATCACGCACTGCCCGGCCTCGATATCGCGCGGTCCCAGCTCAAGGCGGAGGGGCACGCCCTTCATTTCGTACTCGGCGTACTTCCAGCCGGCAGAGTTGTCACTGTCGTCAATCTTCACACGGTAGTTTGCGCTGAGCTTTTCACGCAGGGCACCGGCGGCCTCAAGCACGCCCTCTTTGTGCTGAGCGACTGGGATGATCACAATCTGTATCGGCGCGACGTCGGGCGGTAGCACCAGCCCGTTGTCGTCACCATGGGTCATTATGACCGCGCCTATTATCCGGGTGCTCAGCCCCCACGAGGTTTGGTGCGGGTGTTTTTGGGTATTGTCACGCCCTTGGAAGGTGATGTCGAACGCCTTCGCGAATCCGTCCCCAAAGTAGTGGGAGGTGCCACTTTGCAGGGCTTTGCCGTCGTGCATCATGGCCTCTATCGTGTAGGTTTGCTGTGCCCCAGCAAACTTCTCCTTGTCGGTCTTGAGTCCCTTGAGCACCGGAATTGCCAGATGCTTCTCGGCGAAGTCGGCGTAGACGTTCAGCATACGCAGGGTCTCTTCCTGAGCGTCTTTGGGGGTCTCATGCATGGTATGGCCTTCCTGCCACTGAAATTCAGTGGTGCGCAGGAAGGGCCGGGTGGTTTTCTCCCACCGCACGACCGAGCACCACTGGTTGTAGAGCTTGGGCAGGTCACGGTAAGAGTGGATGATGTTTTTGTAGTGCTCGCAGAACAGCACCTCGGAAGTTGGGCGTACACACATCCGCTCGGTCAGCTTTTCGCTGCCGCCGTGGGTAACCCAGGCCACCTCGGGGGCAAAGCCCTCAACGTGGTCTTTTTCTTTTTGGAGCAGGCTCTCGGGGATGAACATGGGCAGAGAGATGTTCTCGTGCCCGCAGGCCTTGAACATGCCGTCCAGAATCCGCTGAATATTTTCCCAGATAGCATAGCCGTAAGGGCGAATAATCATACAACCACGCACCGAGGAGTAGTCGGCCAGCTCGGCCTTTTTGACAATATCGGTATACCAGCGGGCAAAGTCATCCTCCCGGCTGGTGATTTCCTCGACCATCTTCTTCTTGTCGCTCATTTATGGTTACCCCCACATTTATAGTTGACATTTTACAGTATATAGTTATGGTGCCCCGCTAGGCGGGAATGCTTTAGTTATTGTACATTTTCCACCCAGCGTTGTCAATTGCCATGACGGACTTTGGACGGCCAGGCATTAAAGATAGCGAGCTGCCATCAAGGCAACCCGCTACTTATAGTATTCGGATATATCAGTGCATTGGCGCATCTATGTGGTCCAAAAGGCGTTGCTCAATAGTTGCAACATCATGCCCCAGATAATCGACCGTGGCCTTGGCAAATGCTAACCCCTCGTCAATCTTGGCTTCAAGTCTGGCCTGATTGTCTTCAAGCCCGGCTAACCCCTCGTCAATCTTGGCTTCAAGTCTAGCCAGCCCTTCGTCAACCGTGTCTTCAAGCCTGACCAAGTTATCTTCAAGTCTGACCTGGCCATCTTCTAGCTTGTTGAGCCTTGCATTGATAGGCTCCAGCTTGCTATCCATCAATTCGCCAATTGCTTGCAAATCCTCTTTTGTCAACGCCATATCCACACCCCCAAAGTAAAAATATTATACATCACCCACCCATAATTTACAAGCCCTAGCGCCAAAGAAGCTTCTCGATATTCTCCTGTCTTACTGGGGGTTCTTTGCCTCCCGCCGACAGCCACCCCGCCATGAATGCTGAGCGCATTACTATGTACAGCGCGTCCGCGACCTTGTGGCACTCCTCGCGTCCAAGAAATTCGTTGAAGGCCTTGTCGAAGTCTTGCATGTCTCTTCCGTCCTCTCTTTGTTAATTATTATGCACCAATATTGGCACATAACACATATGCCCATTATATAGGCATAATTGTAACGTGTCAAAGGGGGACAGGCAATGATTTCATACGCACCACTGTGGAAGACAATGAAAGCAAAAGGCGCTACAACATATACACTTCGCTATAAAAAGAATGCCTGTGGCGAAAACATTGGCGGCGGAACGTTTCGCAGATTGCAAGCTGGCGAATCTGTCTCAACTAACACTATCGACGCACTGTGCAAAATTCTCGATTGCAGGGTCGAGGATATAATTGAGCACATACCCGACCAATCATCACCGGGCAAAAATTAACAGTGTCCCTTTTATTTTTCGGGGAAAGATGATATAGTAGATGCTGATGCGACACATAAGGTCCGTACACTGGGTGGCCCGACAATATAGCGCAAGCTTACAATAAGCAGAGTGGTGTCATGGCATACCCCATATGGGCGGCTTAGGGCAGAGAAAAACCACTTTCACTGAATTTTCAAGGAGACGTATAGATGACCAAAGAAAAATCGTGCGGTGCGCTGGTTTACCGCAAGCAGGGTGCGGCTGTTCAGCTGCTGCTGCTAAAACATAGGATGGGCGGGCACTGGTCCTTTCCAAAGGGGCATGTGGAGGCCGGCGAGACTGAGGTACAGACTGCTTTGCGTGAAGTGCGCGAGGAGACCGGGCTGAACATCAGCCTGCTTGAGGGCTTCAGGGAGCAGGTGAGCTACTCCCCACGCCCGGGGATAAGCAAGGACGTCGTTTACTTCCTGGGCTTTGCCGAAGACTCACGCACCACCCCGCAAGAAGAAGAGATAAGCGAGATCCGCTGGGTTAGCCTTACCCGGCTTGGCAGCTATCTCACCTACGAGAACGATCGCAGAATGGTGCGCGGGGCCAAACGCTTTTTGCGCAGCAGGGGTGTGCTGCCCAGATGGAGCCGTCAGCGCAGTAGCCCCCTCAGCTCCAGCCCCAGCAGTGACAGTGCGCCAAACTAACAAAGTAAAGCCCTCGGTGTTTGAACTGAACCAATAAAAACGGACAATAGACAAGAAGCCCCCTGATGTAGGATAATACTACACAGGGGGCATTGCCATGAAAAGAACATTCACACACGTCAAAAAGCTCGAATATCGTATA
>Ga0136643_10004044_pt1 | contig 20028 bp, 10 predicted proteins | sample TergutLab28metaG_FD_96883 | JGI IMG/M metagenome (GOLD analysis project Ga0136643, IMG submission 96883) | Labiotermes labralis P1 segment gut microbial communities from Petit-Saut dam, French Guiana - Lab288 P1 (version 3) (version 3) | ecosystem: Host-associated > Arthropoda: Insects >...
ATAGAATATTTAACAGCAAATGGAACATACAAGAGATGAAAGGAAACTTGATGTTCATTGGCTACTGAATACACGTAAAATTAGTAAAGGAGAACCCGAAGAGTACCTGGAAGTATGAAGCATCTATGGCAGAATTTTGAGGTGTAAGAGGACAGAAAAAGTAAAGCCGTTCCAAGCATGATGTCAACATAACTACCACGTGAAATTCGTGGTCATCACTAACGAGGTTGTACATTAGGACTTAGTTTATATCAGTGTCACCTGTACACCTGCTGTCTCTTGTAATGTAATGAAATAACAATAATAATAATACTTAGGAGTTGTTGTTGTTGTTGTTGTTGTTGTTGTAGCAGTAGTATTCAGCAACACAGTACCCACTGTACCACCATTTAACAGTTTAATATTGCTCACTTTGTGACCTGATATCATTTAATTCATATTATCTATTTCTAGGCGTTCTCTTGTGTGGGTTGTTACTTGTCTTATTATTTTTAGTGCCTCAGTGCTGTCTTTGTAATTGGCCGTCATAGGAGCACAGAAATAATACAGAACTGAACTTGAATCAATCCTTGTAGCACACCAGTCGGAATGTAGCCGTTGTCTGATTAACGCACAAAACAGTTGATTGTTTATTTTAGTGAATTTCCTAACACAAAATTTCATAAAAATTCGTTTAGCAGTTCTACAAGTATTTTATGTCTGTAATTTCACAGAGACAGATAAAGCGGTTGTAACAGGGACTTCGCAGAGACGAAAAGGCACATAAAAGTAGGAGGGACATATTTTCTTGGATCCGTCAGGTAAGTTATTTCTCGTCGGCAGTCATTGAAACGATACTTATGGTAATGGTACATCACATTCTCATCCACTCAGATAATGGACTTTGCCCAGAGTCCACAGTTTCGAAATTACAATCTAATAAACTCATTTCGGAAAAACTTTCAGTTTCCAAAATAATGTGTTAAATTTTGTATTTCTGAAACACTGGACAATGGAAGAGGTTAAGGCCTATCCTAAATGACACATGCAGTGGCTTGTGATTTGCGTGTAAGGGTAACAGCCAAAATGAGTAGCATTCAAGGGATCAAATAAAAGAGAGTAGAATGAAAAGGAGATAAAATCCTTTGATAGCAATGGTAGCAAGCAATGTACAGCTCTGATCGTCCCTGGTCTCCACAGTTTCAATACGTTCACCCCAACCCAACTTACCCCACCCTATCTCCTCCTGCACAGTTGGCAAAGTAGTTTCGAAAAGTTAGCCAGCCAGTAGCAGATTGTGGCAACGGTGGGTGGTGAGTTTTTGGACCAACAGTCCAACCCCTTCAGCACCTTCAGTTGCGACAGATAGAGACAAGTCAGAGCGATCTGAAGGCAGAGTTCTACCCCTCCCCCCCCCTCCATCTCCGCAACCAAACACACTGGTTGACTAACTCCTCCAATTAAACGCCATACTAACCAAGGAACACTTATACGAAGCTGGTCGCAAACTTGGGAAGGAATAATGCGGGTCAAGTTACGTAAGGGGCCTTCCTTGAGTTCGCAATAGAAGGGGATCCAGTTTAGCTTTATTGTGGTTTTACAGTGATAATAAGCTGAAAGAATATTTTCCCCAAGTCTAGCCCTCTAATGTAGGCTACCCTTTATCCACATGATGTTTTAGAAGCACGCGATTTCCCATCCTCGTGTGATTGCTTGATTATTGACAGATTTGTTACTTATCTTTACTTGATGTTATTTTTGAGGTTTTTATCGGACCTGGGACCTTTGTTACGCCGTGCTAACCACTGCGCTACTGGGATTGATTTCAAGTGTCACCTCTACTAATAACAAGTGACACGCTTTCAACAACCTTTTCGGACAGTGACATCCTTAATGGAAGCAGAGAAGAGGTTTGGAATATCATGTATTGCATAAGGGATATATAGGTTCGAAAATGGTCTATGTCCAGTGCAACTCCGGTGTAGTAAAACAACAGTTCTCATCACTTTTAAAGAACTTTTGCTTCCATTCCCCTTTACGTTCTTCTACTTACTATGAGCGATCCCACAGTTGTGTACTAAAATGTCTATGGTTTATATATATAATAGTCAAACTAGTGATTAACAAATATAAAAACTTAAAATAAAAGGTGTTAAAATGTAACACAAATATTAATTTTAACAAACAGTGTTTAGAAAATGATACAGTTCTGAACTACGCCAAAATAAAGATAAGGAAATGGTCCCATGTCTGTAAATACATTCAATAAGAAACCCATTAATTAGCCTAAATGATGAAATAAATTTCTCCATATTAAGACAGGAGAATTAAATACTGATTTATACCATGCACGTACTGCAGCTGCAAATGAATGAAGAAAACTTTGATATCCAATTGAATGCAAAGTTACTGAAACATTCAGTAAAGAAATAGGGCCAGCTGAGTACTCCACCCTTCATATGGACTTTACAACTATAACAATTTTCCTTGTTTTTAAACTTTACTTTAGGACCGAGCATCATAAAAAAACCACAAAACATACAAATTTGATTCTATAAATATTACAATTTTATTGTGCTGTATGCATTGCGATATTTGCGATATCTCACGAATAGCAACATTTTATATCGTTTTTAAGAATTTGTGTAACTCGCCTGAAGATGATCGATATCGATCAAAACGTGTAGCGTTAAAATTAAATTAAAAAGTGTTGCGTTAAGACGGAGTAGTCCATATTTATCTGCAGCCTATCGCGTGCTTGGATTGCGGGTTCCAGTCCGTCAGAGGCATGGATAAATGTCTCCTGTGAGAGTTGTGTGCTGTCAGATAGAAGTCTCTGCTTCGGGCTGGTCACTCTTCCACAGGAGTCCTACCGAGTGTGGTGTGTCTCAATGTGGCCGTGAAGCCTCGCAAATGAGGAGTCCCTGGTCCACTAGATGATGTTGTGCCAAAAGGAGGAGGGTGTTTGTATTTATATAGTTGATTAAAACGCTTTTTGCAATATGCGTAGTTTTCGAAATACGAAAAGGTCCCAAATAGTAAATTAAGGGGGAAAAAAACATTATATTTATTTTTGCTCCTTCCTAATCAGAGTTAAGCATTCGTCTGATTTATTGGCATTTTGAAAGACGAACTTCATCTGCATTTCGAATAAGTTTTAAAAGGAAATTTTAAAATGAGTTCTGCAATTTAAGTTTACATATTTATGTTTGTTTTCTTCTTCGTGTTATGTTCACTGGGTAATGTGTAAAATCAAGTACGAAATATTTTATGTCTAATGCTTCGCCTTTAAATGACGTGGATCAATTATACTCATTTCAGAGACCTCGTGTTATTTTCCGAAGAAAACTTTCGCGCTTCTTTTTTATTTTCGTGTAGTAAGGGGCTGGAGATTTGGAAAGCCATCGTGATTGTTCTTGTTTTTAACAGGAGGACTTCTTTTGAATTTCCAGGATGAGCGTTTTGTTCAGTTAATCATCTCGATAAAAGCTGAAAACAAAGTTTTTACCAAACAAATTTCACTTTCATTAAAGTTTTCTAAATTGTACCTTTGATACAAGTGTAAAATAACAAGGAACAATATTTCTCGTAACCATTCAATAGCGTTGTGCATTATGATTTCATTAGCTACCTCACACTGCGTTGAATAATTGTTTACTGGTATATCAATTACAAAGACCCTACTCTGTTAACAAGACTTTGAATTCTTCACATGAAAAATGCCTTACTTTCGAGAGAAGCAATGTGTCCCTAAAAAATTCAGATTTAACTTGCATATGTTAAGTGAATAGTATCTCATACTAGAGTTCGGGATTCTTCTGTAGTTTCCAATAAGAAACACTGATCGTCAGCAATGTTACCATTCATAAATATCCGTTTAAAGTGTGACCGCCTTATCTATCAAAAAATGCGTATCCGATAAGCCTATTTTAGTGGGAGGTGGCGTTTTGCAGGAAGACAAATACGGCATTTATCTGTATGGCTCCTAACTGATGTAGCAAAAGTCGGAAAGCTGTTACAGTTTAATTCACCTCTCACGAAGAAATGTTTAAGTAATAAATAAAATGGCAGAATAGCACCCCGTAATTAGAATCCTGGAAGGAGAGATGTGATGACACGATTATCGACAAATCGCGGTCTAAGGCGTGGGTCTGCGGCCGCTGGCTTGCTGGGATTGCGGGTCGATTCTCGCTCGAGGCATGGCAGTCTGTCTCCTGTAAATATTATGTGTTGTCAGGTAAAAGTCTCTGCGACGGGCCGATCCCTCGTCCAGAGTAGCCTTACTGGGTGTGCGTTTGTTAGAGTGTGTGTGTGTGTGTGTGTGTGTGTGTGTGATTAGATGTAACAGTAACCCCCTTACACTTGCAGTGAGTAGGTAGGAGGGGTCAGACTAAGAAGGAAAACAGAAAGTAAGAAGGAAAGAAAGGATGAAAGAAAGATTGTTGAAGAAGAGGAGAACTGTGTGTGCTGTATATATTTAGGTAAACCTGGAGATTCTTCGATGCATGAAACTTTATTTAAACTTTCATATGAACTTAGGAACAACATTTTTTCTTAGGCAATGTGCAATGTGGACCTAAACTTCGAGTTAGGAATTGGTATTTACAATACAAATACATGCGTTCGTAATCAGGATATTTTTTTATAATTCCGTAGAAACACGGAACAGGCTTATGAAATCCTCATACATTCGATGCTCAAACAAGGGAGAACAAATTATGAGTCATCCCTGATTGGAGCTAGTATGCGCTTTCAATGCGCTGCTGCCAGGCAAAGATGGCAGAAACTTCTTTCCTCCTACAGTCCCCCTTTTGCTTCAAATTGCTCTAGAACCGACCAGAAGGCAAGAAGGAAAAATTGCTACTTTAATTGGCGACACAAGTTACTGCTGATTTCTTCCCCCCTCCCCCCTCCAAGTAAAGAAAGAATAAAAGAAGATAGAAGTTTCGTTCGAACTTTAGAAAAATCTTCATTGGGCAAAGCAATTCCCGAAAATCTAGAAGATCGTTGCCAAAAGGAGTTTGAGAGGAGTTGGAAGATAAAAGTTGAGGTAATAATACACTGAAGAATCCACGCAGAGGAGGGAGAGAATGCAAGGGGGAAGTAATATATAAAACAGAAAAAAAGGTATAAAGAATTAGACAATAAATGGTTACTCCAATTCTTTTTTTGGCTCGGAACTTCAATGTTTTGCTGTTCGACAGGGTTGTCCATAAATTGCAATATTGTCTGAAGTGCTGAGTTATTGTCAGGCATGGGAAAATTCAACCCCCTTAGTGCCAACAAGCGGTACTCAAGATGTTTATTTTATAGTGTGCCCAACTTTAATAACGGATAATCATGGCCAACGACCATACAAAAAGCAACGCACCAAAATTAAGCTAATCAAACGTCATAGTACCTTCTCGCACGAATACAAGTATCTTTAAACTGCAGCTGCTATGACTGAATACAAAGCTTCTTATGTGCATCTTCCACAAACTAGATACACCTAAAATACAAGAACAATGAGGGAAGCATGTCTGTGCATCGAGCTGTTTTATCATATAGCAAGTTAGCCCAGCGGAAAAGCGACTGGATGGCGTTCATGAAGATCTCTTCTCAAATATCTGTAAGAGCACCTTACACACAGAAATATTTCGTGGTTCTATTTAACTTCAATAAAAGTGCCAACGCATGAACGACCAGCAACACATCTGTCTAACATTCCTGTTCAGAACCTTTGATCATCTTATCAATCCACCGCATTTAGAGTTTTCTGCATTTCTTTAGGATATTTGTAATCTCAAAGTGGGTGTTTTAACAACCCAACGCACGACGTTAATCTGTGCCCTGTTAAACACTATTTCCCATCTTCCTCCCTCTTTCTTACCTACCTTCCACACTCTGGACCCTAACACACTGTGGCTCCCAGTGGCAATATGAACACTACTCTTGGTGTTTTGGGGTAAGTTCATTATCAGCTCTTGTTTAAACCCAGAACAACACACAAATTTATTTTTTGTTCTCTTTATTATGGTTTTTATTGTGTCGAAAGGGAAATGGAGACTGGATGTGGAATCAGAGTGTGCGGAATTTTCACATGCGCTTATTATACTAATTTACTTCACTGTTATACCTCTTATTATTTTATTGATTCTTTAATGTTATGTTGCGAACTGAATTACTTGAACTTCTGTGTTGCCATAATCTTGCTTTGGGTGCTGCAGTCAGACTACGATGAAATGAAGGTTACGGTGCAAATCTAAACTTTGTTTTCTTGTGGCGCAACGACCTTGCTCAGACTAGGCCGCCCCATTGTCGAGGTTTCGAGATCACACAGAGACACATTACGCTTGATAGGACTCCTCTGGACGAGGAATCGGCCCGTTGCAGAGGTCTCTACCTGATGACCTACAACATTAACAAGAAAAAGACATCCGTGGCCCCAGCGGGATTCGAACCCGCAATCCCAACAAGCGAACGACCGCAGCCCTACGCCTCAGACGGCGCAACCACCGGGATTGGCGTAGCTCTAAGTAATATTCACAAATACATCTCAGAATTCACTCTAAGAGCAGCATGGTAATGTTACTTTGGAACAGAATTGTTCTCTCTATGAAAATTGTAGGCAACACGTAGGAACCTCAATGAAGAGATTTATAAATTTAGAGCCTGGTGTGTATTTTGCTTAGGCACGACTGTGCTTAAGACGATTAGAAGGTACACAAACATTGAAACTCGAAGTATTTAGTTGGATGCCACCAAATTGTGATACGTGGAGTTCAAATATCCATTTTCTCTCCCTCCTCTATTAATTTTAATAGTATTCATTCATCCAGGTTTACAAATTATTCATTCCTTTGGTTTCATCCACTATACCCCCTCACAAATCTCCCCTTCAAAATACATTTTAAGATTATTCGACTAGGCAAGAAAAAATTATTTTGTAGCACTGTACTGTGCAAATCCGATCCCAATGACCGCGCCGTCTAAGGCGTGGATCTGCGGCCTCTCGCTTGCTGGGATTGCGGGTTCGGATCCTGCCGGTTGCATGGATGTTTGTGTTTTGTGAATGTTGTTCGTTTTAAGGTAGAGGTCTCTGGGTCGGGGTTATCACTCGTACAGAGGGGTCCTACCGAGTGTAGTGTGCCTTATTGTGATCACAAAGCTTCGATAATGATAATCTGGACCACTAGGCTCTGTTGCGCCATGGTCAAAAAATGCTGTGCAGATATTTCTATCGTCAAACACACGAAATAACAGAAGGCAGCCTGTAGACAAAAATGCAGTAGCGATAAAGTAGATGTAAAATACAGGATTCTTCCATGATTTTTACATAAACCGAAGCTCAGAAAGAGAAAATGTGCGAAATTGAGGAAAAAAAGTCATTTCTCATTTTGAGGGGCAGAAGCGAATAATCTTCATTCGTATCGTGAACGTCAGAGAAATGTTACTGCTCGTCGAGCGACGTGACCTCATTAAAGAAACATTCAATCATCGTTTCGTTTACACTCTTAATTCTTCAGCATTCATATTACTAATTTTAAATAAGATTACCTGTGTCAGCGATAGCAAACAAGCGAAAGAAAATTGAGGGGCAATGCGTTGTTTCTTTGAAAATATCCTGCAGTTAGAAGACGACTACATTTCACTTCCAGACTAACGGCAAACTTAGACTAGGGTACCTTCAGTTATGCAGTACAAGTCTGTAAAGAGATAAAAATACTATGATGAATGAAAATAAAAGAACACGATAATATTACAGAACACGTTAAAAAATGAATGCTTCTCCTCATTAATTCCGCGTAATTCAAGGCAAGTCTCGAGTATGAATATTATTCCAAGACTCCTTGAGTAATATTATAGAGGTGGGTCTCTTTATCGTGCCCCCCGATTATGGCAAATTTATAGCTAATAAATCGCGCAACCAATACGACATTCCATGACAGCTGCTGTGGTCTGGGATGATATAAAAGAGATGCGTTCTTAAAGCAGATAAAAAAGTTTAATAGGCAGAAGTCATCTCGTCTGCCTGCACTCAGAATAAAAAAAAAACTCTCTTAATATTATGTGCAATACAGGCCTAATTTTCTTCTGTAACCTAGTGTCCTTCCTGAAAAGGAAAGAAGAAATTCTGTTGATAATTCTTAGAGCAAACTTTCTTAGTGATTAGATTTCTAGTCACATAGATCTCTCAGTATTTTTACTGTTCTTTATTTTATCTTTATCAAACACCTATTACATAAGTATAAATTACGTGTAATTAAATTTGTTAGATAAAAACCTCGTCGGTGTGTTTATAATTGTTGACCTAGAAATAATTATTCATATGTAACACGTAGATTCGTTCATTATCTGCCTCTGTACCGAAAGTCCAATGTCTGGACCTAACAGTTCTTTAGTTGTCATCATCAAGGCGAAAACTAAAGAAAAATCGAATATTTTTTAAAGATCTAGTCCCTTGTGTCACCTCAGGACCTTAACGTACGTGACGATAATGTAATTCGCTCACATAAAGACGCGCGTCTGCCATTGCAATATCTGAGGGCTCCCAGACATTAAGTAAGCACCAGGTATAGTGATAATCAATCAGTTACTTCACAAGTTAAGATATGGTGCATACAGACATACATACGACAACACAGAGCGCCCTGAAATAAAGTATGACTTCCACTTACCCGATTTAATTTACACGAATCTCAAAAATCACCCAACGAAACTATTTGTCGAGCTAAGAAAATAATTGACAAGATGGGGAAAATTGTAATTCACACCTGTAAGTAATATCTGGCTTTCGCTGCAGCAATTTTAAGAAAAGTCATCCTTTATCAATGGTATCCTATAACCTCGAGATGATCTGTGCAGAATTTAGTCCAAATCGGTCAAGAATTTTGGAACGTACTGATAGCAATTAATTTGAGTCCTTAAGTAAAGTTTGACTGTCAGTGGTCCGATTTTCACAAAACTCATACTTACTTGACAGCTCTTTACAAATAGCTCCTATATCAAATGTCACGACAATACGATACACAGTTTAGTCGCTGACACTAAGTCGCAAAATGACAGGCAGAGAGACAGAAAGAGAAAGACATGGTCCCCACATATGTCGTTGATTATTTCGTAAATACGCTAAATAACTAAAAAATTTGAGGTCTGCCCTTCAGAAAGAGCGGTACACCAGCGTCCAATAGAGCCGTTTTAATTTCTTCGGTTGGTGAAACCTTATAGACGTTTCACGCTGCGGGAAAAATGGCGGTGGTCAAATAAACAAACAGATTTCTCAGAACAAAGATAGCCCAATATTCGATAGGCTGCTCAGCAAAAACAAATACAAGAACAACATAATAATAGAATAGGTGGTGGTGGTGGTGGCCCCGGCGGCGGCGGCGGGTGTGGCGGTGGAGGTGGCGGTGGCGGTGCTGGTGGTGCTGGTGGTGGTGGTAGTAAGTATATAAAACATTTTGTGTAAGATGTTCATACTGATAATGAGGTTTTCCAGTAATTTTTCCTGGCGGGTCATTAATTCGGTTAACTCTTGTTCCCTTAACTTTGTATGTAAAAGCTATCCCATTAAAGGCCTTGAGGGTTCCATAAGGTTGCAGTTCCCACAATTTTTAGGCAGTCGGCACATGAAGGCGGTAAGGTTGTCAGACCTACGCACCTGACGCCTTTACCCCCCAGAAAATGTTCGTGGCGCTCATTTCTATTACGATTATGTAAAGAAAAAAATCCAGTGACCCAATCAGGAATCGAAACCGCGTCCTTCTGGCTTGTATCGCGGTCCCTCAACCAACTGCGCCACCGCGTGTATCCCGATATTCGTTGCAGGATATTAACATCTCACGTTCTATTCACTCTCGTTAATCGCGCATGGAACTAATGTAGTGACCAAAAATATGTATGGAACAACGCCATCCAGATATAAAGCAGTGAAACATTATGATAAAATCTTTGGAATGCCATGAGAGTAAAAAGTTGATCGCAACCAAAGTTTATAGAAAATATTGTCACGTTTCAGACGTCCATATGGTAGAAGGAAAGCGTAGTGTCCTTACAGTTTTCATTTTATTTGTTTCTCATTCTACATGTCCTCCACCCTACTTTGCGTCCCGCAGAATTTTAAAGAGAACCGATGATGTCAAGTCTCATGGTGTATTCTGCTGCCATGTTTATTGGCATGACCCCTGTCTCATGAATTCTAAAAACGTATTTTAGTATCTTGGGGGCGTGGTACCCTATACGTACATGCAAAACCAAGACACTGCTTCCAAGGTAGGAGCTTAGCTTTATACAACCAATAAGTGGTTTTAGTTCCCTCGTCGGCCTTTGATCGGCGTTTCAGTTGCTGTCTTGACAATGAAGCTGTGTGTTACAAGGCTGCACTGCGGCAAAGAAAAGTAACTGGGGTTTCGTTTAGATACCCCAGTTACTTTTCTACCTTCTGTGTTTTACATGATAGAATAAGATTATGGTATAATCATGTCCATATATGCTTGAATGTGTGTGATGGCATGTGATTGTGTTCTCGTGCTGAGAGAGAGGAGTGTTCACAAGTAACATTTAAACTAATGGATGGTTATTAATAAAAAGAACTTTGTATGAAACTGGAGTCCACCACATGTTCGCATGTTATAATTCCCTATCATCAATGATCAACATACAGGCCGTGGAACTTGGAAAATTGTATGTAGTCAAACACAACTGTGTCACATTAGGTGTATTTAATGACTAAATAATGGACAACTACATGTTTCGGCCTGTGCTGGCCATCTTAAGTTCCCCTAAGACAACCTGAAGATGGCCAGCACAGGCCGAAACATGTAGTTGTCCATTATATAGTCATTAAATAAACCTCATGTGACACGGTTGTGTTTGACTACATACAATTTTCCAAGTTCACACACACAACGGGGATGACACACTTCCTAGATACAGGCCATGTCGTCATCGGAACTGAAGTTAATACTGGTGTCGTAATTGTAGGATCGTGGATAGTGAAAGCAAATTTACTCAGACTTAAGTTCTCAGAATATAAAATTGCCAGACAGACACCTTGCTTATTTTACATTTAGTTTTAACAGCACAAATTTAGTGCAGAGGTATATCATGTATTTACGTGAATATTGTTCATGAAATGTTATATAACAGGCTATAAATTAAAACATATTTACGAAGTAACCTTCCTTGATTATTTGTGAGAGCTTACGGGCTCTTGTAATGTAGAAAGCTCCAACTGGTAGAATTTAGGCATAACAGGACAAGATGTTCCGACCTTACGTTACACTTATGTTATGCACACGCTCGTACGATTTCAGTAAACTGTGTGAATAAAATCATTGCTTAATGTGGAGGTGTTCCTTTTCCAGTGCAGTACTTGCTCGCTATATAGTAACAAACTAGGTGTATCTACTGTTCTTAAAGTCAGCCTCTAACCGTGTTTTAAAATTAAGCTAAAATTAGTAATTATTAAATAGTAGGAAAGTAATTCATTCACCTTTTAAAAGTTTTCATGCAGCTCCGTTTCGCTCTTTAAAATAAACAAAGTAATTTTTGAAGATTTACTACACGAAAATGTATTTATGCTGCCGCAATTTGAATATATATATATATATTTATTTATTTATAAATTATATTATATACAAGAGGGTTTACGCAAAAATTACATTACTGATCTGACTTGCAGACAGCAGGCATTTTTCTTCTTCTTCTTCCTCATCCAGCAAACTGAGTTAAGTATCGTCCAGTAGTTACCGGATTTATCTTCTGACAGCTTTGCTGTAAACAGAAGTAAGGTCATATTTTCCATCCCTTCACCAATTTCTGGCCTGTGTACACATTTGTATCCCTTTATTTGTTGATATCCCACTTAAGCTTACTTTATCTGTTGTCATTTATTTCTGTTTTTGGAAAGGCCATGCAATTTCTTCATGCTGCAGGTCAGTTCTCTTGTACATTGGGACAACCAGGCGGGAGGATAAGCAAACGAACGGGTTGTTCTAACTGTCCATGTGTCAGCAATCTGAAGCCCTCATTTGTCTTGCTTCCAGACGTCTCTTTCCATCCTTCTGATACATTTTATGTATATCAGACCACTAGTAAGGTCAGCAGAAACAAAAACATGTTTTTTTTTTCCGAATCCACAATCACAGGCTTAAATACTATGTTCTCTGAGTGTGTCAATTAAATTCTTTTGCGAAGACTAAATAACGTAGCGGACCATATTAAATACCTATCAGTCTGTCCTTCCTGTGGAGGTGACTGTGTGTTTATGTATCTGTCTACCAACCAACCCATAAACTCAACCACTATGACATCAAATCATACTGCAAAGCACATGTTGACGTGTTTTATTAAGATTGCATGCATTCCTGGTCTCACTCTACAAACAGATACCCAATTGCAAAAACCAGCTGACAGTAAAAGCTTCTTTCCCATATACCAAAGAAAGAGATACAAATGACTAACAGTTATTTCCTAAATATAGGCAAAGTGCACTTGCGTGTCAGCACTACATTATTACTCATAAAATCTAGAGTTTAGCTTCAGTACCGCTAGGTTTAACGTAAAAAGATTCTAGATTCTGCCCACAGGTTATATTTATATATTTCTTATACATCTCACATACAACAGCTATTTTGCCTCGTACAATTTTGACTGCTTTTTATAACTGAGACGGAGAGTGTTTACTGTGCGGTACAAACTGGGTCTGTAGGTAAAACAAAATACGTTTTCTTTATTGGGAGGTTTAATGTGCATACAGGGCACGAAGGTGAAGCTTCACAGATCTTTGACCCCGATAGCGAATGGATATGAGTGATTATCTTCACGTCATGATCACCAGGCTCCTGGGGATCAAGGCCCTTATTACTTTAATAACTCTGGCTTGGCTCTGGTATAACTCTGGACGTGGTAGCGTAGGGAAGCATCTCAAGTATGTGTTTTGTTGCCTCGTAACGTCGCGTACGAAGTTCGTGCAACAGAAAGTCTGGTTGTTGGGAGGTACATAAATAAGCCTGCAAGTTTGCACAGTACAATCGGAATTCCTGCGGAACTGATTTGGTGTGCGATCCGTGAATGGCCACCGTACGAGTTGAACGCAGATACTTAGTAGCATCTAACTATGATATTATAAACGGAAGCTGCAACATCATTGAACCGAAACTCTCACTGTAAATTACCTTGCGTCAATGCCACTCATATCCACCCCTAACAACCGGTTTCCACAGGACCGTCCTATCCATCCTGTGTTCGTTCAGTGTATTAAGTGACTTTTCTCCAAGAGGCTTGCACATCAAATTTCGTATCTCTCATTTGTCAGAACAAATTCTAAATCAACAAATAAAATCCATGTTCAAATTTTGTGCTATCAGTTTTAAGCGCGTTAGGAAATCTAGCACAAATCTTCCCCTAAAATTTCGGTATGTACCTCCATATGAATATAAACGTGGATTTTCCTGACCGACATCGATGAAACATACTTCAAATTTCCCCAAGTTTTCTTGATTGTGGTTTACTTTACGGTCTGTAATATTGCTCTGCACTTTACATCTAGATTTTCTAGTGGTCGCTTCTTTCAGATCTCTTACAATTGCAGTAACAATTTTGACACAGTATTCTAGGTGACAATAAAATGTAACGTACTTCTGTGGAAGACTTTAACTGCACATTACAGTGTGCTTTCTACGTTATGTATTTATTCTGCTCTATATTTCTTTCCCTTTTTCCTTCTTACAAGAAATCTTATAAGCAGGAAATTTATTATGCCATATCTGTTGTGGTCCTTAACGCCTTATTGATATGGGGCCCACATATATTTAACCAATTTAAGGATGCCATTCGTCTACTACCCAACTCTCCCATTGTTGGAGGTCAGTCGATTTCCTTCAAGACCATCTTAGATTCGACACAGATGTAGGCAGGAGAAAATCAGAATTTTTGGGAGGATTTATCGGCCATTAGTCCATATGACCTACACTGAATTATTCAGATGCACCTCTACATATATCAACCTGTCCTGCAACGTAATGTACATACGTAAGTACGCATGTATGTTCGCCAAGGTTTGACTCAGAATTTTAGAAATAAGAACGAGGACTTCGTCATGGTACAGTAACCTCAGGAGGATCAAAACGTAACATGTTTAAACAAGGGGAGAATGAAATAATGATACCCTTGTATCCTCTCATATTTCAGTGCAGCCTCTCCATCTGATGGGGCGAGGCATATCTGCACTCATTGCCACGCGAGTGACGCATGTCTCATACACAAACCTACAGAGGGCGGTGTTAATTCACTGTTCTAATGGTGCACAACGAGGCGAATAGTGCCAGCAGGCACTAGAACAGATCTCTCTCCCTCAACTCCGAACCCCAATCCCGACACCAAATTCGATGAATAGTTTAGTCCAAAATCATTCTGACATCCTGAATTAAGAAAAAATAGCATTTACAGTAATGACAACAAATATACCTCTCAATTTTTCTTAGATTATAAAAATCTGTGTAACATTTATTGTATGTAGCCTGCATGCAGCACCTCCAGTCAGTCTACCGACTGCAAATTAATTATTAGAATCAGAAAAGGCACGAAGTATGCCACTTAGGCTTACGCATTTTGTGTCGCTATATCTTATGTGTGTCATGTATTAAAGAGAGCATTCCAAAATTCCTGACACTTGTGGCAAGATATGGAAACAGAAGAGATAGAGCCTAACTGATATACTTTTAAAAAGCGTTTCTTCCCTTCTTGTCTCGATTCCACAGAATGAATTCTCGTGCTCCAGATTATATGGTACATGCGGGTTACGCCTATTTCAAAACTGTGTGTACTACGTGAGTTCGTGAGTTTGGGTCCAATTTTGAGGAAGTTGAAGCTTTGTATGAACTCATGCCGGATGCGAATTCGATAGGAGAACGTATAAGTGGTGGGAGTGCTGTATTTAGTATGTGACTTTTAAAAGAGTGGTCTGGTAAATGATTCTAAAAGTTTGGACGGTACGTGCTGCCTCCATCTTCAAGACAGGTCACCACTTCTTCAACCCTAATAATACAAGAAGTAAGTTTCTTCAAAACATTGGTAGCATTCTACCAGAGTAAAAGGTGTCGTGTCCCAGAAAACCACAGCCCGACATTCACCGTCGTAAGAAACTTAGATCTGATATATAATAATTTATTAAAATTGTTCTTCTTCATACAGGATCCAGATAAACACTGTATTCCGCATATACATAAAATTAATTCGTATATAGTTTTCCAGATTTTCGATTTTATTGTGTTAACCCTTTGGCCCTGGAGTTGAACATTTACGCTTTAGCACACCATTTATTTAAAATGTGGATATTTATGAACCAAGAAGGGTAACATTAGGAAATACACGACATTTTGTGGAGGAATAAACGAATATGGTGAGAGAAAGTCTAAAAAAATAATTAAATATATTTGTTGACTAAATATATAAAAGAGTACTCTGGGGAGTAGCGGTACGTCTGTCCTATATATAGGATGCATCGTGCCTAAAGGTTAACTTCTCGCTGCAGATGGTTTCGAAAGAGCGGGTATTAATTAGACCACTATGCGAGGACCCTTCGTCTCGCCCCGCCCCCTGTCTGTCACGCAGCTGTTACCTGCAGTAACGATAGTGGGCCATGGGTCGTTACGTAGCCACGCCCAACAATCGGCTACAAGTGTCCAGGGGCTCTTCTTACACTCCACTACACAGATAACACCATTCGCGTGGATAAGAATTAATTCGTGTTTCCAGCTAACACCGGCAACCTCAAATTCTTTCTAATGTGTATGTCAATGTAGTCATCCTTAGGTCACTTAACGTGTCTGCTAACTGCTGTCGAACTGTAATGTGCTATCAGGATAATTATCCGTATATAACGACTTGTGAAGCGGTAATGAGCCTTCGGGTTCCATAAAATTCGTGGAATTTTATTGACTAGCCGAAAACCGGTTAGCTTCTCAAGAAGGACTGTGCTCCATGGAGAAAGTAACTGCGTCGTAAACGTTCCAGGTCTGTTTAAAATAGGACTTTCAAACTCAAAATAGGTTTCGGGCCAAGTCCATATTCCACCCTGACGTCGTCGGCCGCGACGTATAGACTAGCCTTACATTCCGCTGTCATTCTTTACCTGTAAATTTTTCAACGAAGGAAAACCCCAGGATATGAAACACTTCTTGTATTTAATTGTGCTCTATTTCTCGGGCGTATTGCGCAATGAGAGTAAAGAGGACAGAAAAACTTTATAAATATGCAAAAGTGAGAAGGTCACATCACAAAGCTCTGCGGACTGCGTGTCCGACATGCGTGTTTGAATGTCAGCATCACGCCAAACTTCTAGGCAGGCTTGAGGAAGCCGAGAGACTATTCAGATTATGATCCAGTCTGGACTAGAACCAGCACCCTATCGAGACAGTTCCAGGGCGTTACAATAACATACACATCTTTTGGGGTGAATGTACCAATACATCTCGTGTGCAGTGACAGCTCAGTAATTCTACTGACCCGTGCTGTGAACACGTTAATATGGATTTTTATGTAATATTGTAACGCAGACGTATAATTATTTCTGCACTGTGTTGAAAAAATAGCAACAATAAAAAAATATAGAAAGTGCCTGTTGAGAATTTGGTTATCTTGTCGACAAATTAGATGAGCTGTTGTGTTTCACTGTGGAAAAAGGTAGATAGGAAAGATCCATATGCCCAATAAAAGAACCAAAGTGTTATGACATGACATTATGAACGTAGTATATATCCTACATTTTTTGGCACACGTGTGACCATCCTCAGGGAAGTGCATTACAAAGGATAAATACATCGAGATGTTACAGAAGTTTGTAAACAAAGGCACAGATATTAAATAATAAGTTTTAAAATACATATTAAAGTTTAAAATACAGATAAAAATTTGCTATAAATTATAGCGTGTGACGAATGATATATGTAGATAATACGTAGAACGTGAATATCCTGAAATTTGTTTCCTTTCAGGCCTATGCTAGAAGGTAAATGGGGTTCCACGAAAAGGTACTGAACAATAAAATTATTATTTAGTAAATTAATAATATTCGCTCATAAAATGACTAACCTTCTTAACGGAATATAGAAAAAGGACCCAAAACTCGCTGTTCAGTGTAAAACCAAAATGATAATAGCTTAGCTTTAAGAAACTAATAAATCTTTCAAAATGAAACTATAATTTAAAATTCATTTTATCTTAGTCTGTGGAAGATATAAGAAAACCATGTTCTTTCTCATAACATGTCCTGTTTCGAGCGCAATATACTATTATGATACGGATTAATGTTATTATTTTTCTGACAAATTTGTCAGTATCTGGTCAGTCAGATCGTCAAATGCAAGTTTTAAATGTGAATATTTTATGTCCAACATATTTCCGTCGTCACTGTCTTCCATCATCAAGGTTTATATGTAGTTAAAGAGAAACAATCAGTGCAATACTGTATTTGTTTATAATTAATAGTTTTTAAATAGACGACGAAACACCGTTATTGTAAAGATAAACTTTCGATATTTATTGGGTATTACATAAATATTTTTATCGAACTAAAATATTCTATCTAAGGATGAATTCTAAGTACAAATTACCCTCCCTCCCTTGCCGATAAAATAACCATTGGCCTGTTGTATTTTCTCTCTCTCTCTCTTTTCTTAACAGCAAATTAGGCATTCGGCCTAACACATCCTTTACAGCACATCTCAAGAATTACCTACACGCTTCACCCTGTACATTCGCAATTCCTTTTCATTCACGATGTCCATTAAGTATTACACAGGCATAAGAACGAAAAAGCTCAATGATGCGACAGGCGGAAAACCTAGTTCACAGCGATCCGACGGTGGTAAGCATTTGCTACCTTCGGAATGGTACTTATCTCGATGTATATAAAGGTAACGGTAAAGGCAAATTTCACCCTAGAACAGGCCACGAAGGCCCAGAGGGGGCGTAAAGGTATAGCTATACTCTTTCTTTAACCTAGACGCCAGAGGGGGTGGGTGGTCAACGCAACGCCCCGGCCGCTTTACCCCCAGGAAAGAGACCCGACCCCAATTGTAAAATGTGTGTGTGTGTGTGTGTGTTTATACAGAGGGTGCCAAAAAAAAAATATACACACGCACGTTCCATTTTCTTTGACTGTCCTGCCTGTCGCATGGTGAAGCTAGCATTCATTTGATTAACGCCATTTTTTTTAACAAAATTCCCACTACACATTACTACCGTAATTCAATTCAACTTCGAAAAGTAATACATAGGTAATTTCTCTTACAATGTGTATACATTTTTTGGCACTCCTGTATGTACACATATACATATACATATACATACACGTATACGTATACACAAACACACACACACACACAAATTCTTGATTTGTATTTATGTAAGCTTACATATTTTACATATATCTTGACTGCTCATTGTTCTGTTGTAATACATACAGATATCACGTCAAGATCATTTGCATCGAAATTGTTCAGGTGGCGGCAAATGGGACACTAAAATTTTATGGCTACCTGCTTGGTGTTTGTTCACGTTCACACCATGAATAAGATATATTTCCATCTATCTGTCTGCATGAATATTGTTTGCTCGGTGTTGTTTCAACATGCCGAAAATACAGGAACACTAAAACGTAATCACTTTTGTAAATGTAATTGTGGTACAACAGACAATAATTTTCCAGAGAAAGACTTGATATTTTCTGCAAAACGCTTTATTGGAAGACGGGCGAAATAAACTGGCAAACCTTCGTTTTTTCTGTACCAATAATGCAAGGTCGTTGAGAGTCAAACCTACACCTTCTACAAACAAAAATTAACACACATATTAAATTTAACTTCCTTCGTTGTAAAACGCCGATAACATTACTTCGGTTCCCCACTCGTATAACGCGAGGCTCAGACGCATTCAAGCAGAGAATGTTCTTTCATTAGTTCATATCTTAGAATCTACATGCAAAAACTACCAAATTAATTCAATGATACTCTTCCTTCAAAATGATATGGCTATTCTATGTAAGAAATTCTAAGATATGCATACGCAAGAGTACCATCTTACGGATGGGTATCACCCGTAGGCTATGTGATAAAGATAAAGGATAAAAAGTAAAAGGAGTTCCCCGTACTTTTTCTTTAAAAATGCAATTCTTTCTCATATCCTAGTCTTCGAAGAAGAAGTGAAAATGTAGTTATGCTAATGCAGAACATTGCTCAAAAGGAAAAGACAGATACAGTCCGCTATAGCAAGAGAAATTCTTCAGTATAACTCACTACTCGTTTGTAAATCGATCCTCTTGAGTAAGGAGAAGTCGATCCCTGCGGGGAAGAGAAGGTTCTTACGCGATTCAAAGGCTTTACGGGCCCGAAGAACGGCGAAATTCGCGAGCTGTGCAAGAACGTTCCGAATGCGATATGCATGTTTTGTGTTATGTAACTTATTGCAGTTAGAGGGAAATGAATGTAAAACGACGGAAATTTGGTTGAATTCACTTCGTAGAAATCGGAGTAATCACTTCTAAAGCGCCTTTCTCTTCATAAACGAAACTGAATGCATGCCGAATGACTGTCTGCAGTAAGTACAGGTAAGTTGTGGTTATGTAAGTACGTAGGTCGACAGGAAGGAAGGCAGGCAGTTTTTAGTCGACGTTGGTATCGAACTCACATTTTTGAGCGGCGCTCTTTCCAAATTTGATACCTTCTTAACCCCTACTTAATTCACCGTACAAAATAATTTTCTTGACTGATTAATTTTGATGTGTGATGGTATTAATCAATGTGAGATTCTGCTTCTACCTCTCCATAGGCAATGCCATCCAATTTACGTTAACAAAAGATGAAAAATACGCCTTGTCGTAATAAAATGAAAGTAATTTCCAAATAAAATGAGATTGGCTGGGCATGTGGCGCGTATGGGTGAGGAGAGAGGGGTGTATAGGGTCTTGGTGGGGAAACCGGAGGGAAAGAGATCACTGGGGAGACCTAGGCGTAGATGGGTGGATAATATTAGGATGGATCTCCAGGAGGTAGGATGTGGGTATAT
>Ga0136643_10004049_pt1 | contig 20024 bp, 7 predicted proteins | sample TergutLab28metaG_FD_96883 | JGI IMG/M metagenome (GOLD analysis project Ga0136643, IMG submission 96883) | Labiotermes labralis P1 segment gut microbial communities from Petit-Saut dam, French Guiana - Lab288 P1 (version 3) (version 3) | ecosystem: Host-associated > Arthropoda: Insects >...
AAATTAACTATATATATATATATATATATCTTCTCTTTCCAGAACACAGATGTACAAGTTTACAGTACACTTATTCATTTGGATCTGATGGGTAGCAAACATCTCCCGGTATAACATGCTGTACTTTTCAGGGATATTTTTGACCAAGTAAAGGCAGACATCCGGTTAATGAAAGAAGAACTGGCAGGTATAGAGCGTTATCGGGGACCCAAAGAGAGATCACTTGACCAGTATGCATCCAGCCTGGAAGCCATGCAAACCACCAAAGAGGGACTTGAATCTGAGTTACATCAGGTATGGCATTTGTGTACCTTCATCGTATCGGGCTGTGCCCATTGTGTGGCTTGGTCTTGTAATGAGAGTATAAAGTCCTCACTTTTGGACCTGAGGTCTGTTACTGTGCATAAAAGAAGGTTGAAATGCATGGTTTGGGTTGCAACCCCATTGGTTTGCCAGGAATTTTTCTTCAATTTTGCAAGTTTACAGCAGCTTGAAATAAAGTACATCCACTTTCACATTGTTTCAGGTATACATTCTTACGCATCAGTACAGTTCATTCATAATTATAACACCAACTAGCACCACATTGCATAAATAACCTACAAATAGTCATGTAAATAAATTGCATTCTGCATTTGAAATTTGCAGTAGATACAGCATTACTCACTGTCATCAGTTGAATTATTGTTCTTCCATTGTATGGCACTCAAATACATTGATGTATGAATATTTACATCTTTTATGTTTGCTGCTTGTTTCAGCAGAGTTTGCCATTATCAGACAAAATATCTCCAATATAAAAATTGTTGTAGTAATTATATGTGTTTCTCAACATGAAAGTGAATGTGTATGAACACTCCAGTCATCTAAGATGGTAAATTAAATACATATGTCAGAAATGCCATTGTGTTGAGTTTTTATATACTTTACTGTTTTTTATTGTTAGTTCCATATATTTATTGTTTGTTATTTGAAGTGAAGATACTTTGAGTTGCATTGTTACACCATTTTGTATTCTTGACACCAAGTTCTTGTTGCAGTTCTGTTCTTCCAATGTTTGATTTAAAAGACATTGGTGGTTTCAGTATGTTATTTTGTTGTTAAACATGGCATTATTGTTTTGTTTTTGTGGTGTCGTCTTTTTCTGAATTGAGAGACTGATTGAAATGCTATGCTTTGTTGACAGGATTTGATGTCCCAGTTATCAGTGGCAGATCAGCATGAAGTAGATAGCTTGAATGATGATATTAGACGTCTCACGCAGGAAAACAAAGAGGCATTTAGTACAAGAATGAGGCTGGAGGCAGAAAAGAACAAACTGGAGAACTTGCTGACAAATAATCTCATGAGGCGAAAGGATGAACTCATGCAGGTACAGTATAATATGGAATGTGTATTTAATGTGCATCTCTACAGTGTGACAGATGTGATACTTTTTATTTTTTGCAAAAGGAGGTAATTGTGGTTTGTTTTAAATAGGTAACATGTTACTGCTTGACTGTCATTTACGTACAGTTTTCATTCACCATAGTGTGTGACATACGTCAACCACTGCAACCACATGTTTAGCAAGTAATCTGTTTGTGGTTGGTGTAGATGAAGAGTTCGCAGTCTTGAGCGTTATAAGTGAGTGAACATGCTCATAGACAATAACACAGCAGTTGGCCGAAAGTTCAATGTAAATGGAAACTTACACAGTTTTATAAACCAAAGTACATGATGTTAAGGTTTCAAAAGAATTATCCTGGAGCTGAAGGACTGAAAATTTTCTAGAGGTTAATTCATCTTACATGTGGTCCAAAATGAAAGAGACCTTTTTGTGTGTGTGTGTGTGGAGGCTAGTGAGATCTCTTTCAGCACAGAATCTCAGTGCCAGTGTTCAAACAAAGCACTGTAATATTTCTGTATGTGTTACGTTTTTAAATAATGCTGATTTAATATGTGGTATCCAGTAGTAATCTGAGGTGGTGGTTAATAAACATGTGTATGATAGTGGTGTAACAAGTTTGTCATACAATGAAGGCATGTGGTTTCATTCTTCATGAAGAATTAAGTACAGGTGTCCTGGATTTTTGTGTCATGTCTGTGGTCTGATCAGTCTGAGTTGAGGGCTCTTTTTATGGTTTTTAGTTTGTGGATTCATCCAGGTTTTGTTTTTGAGTCTTGTAATTAAATTTTAGTTTTTCAGTAGCCATTTTCCTGTTACTGCCCGTAGACTAGATCTGTTCTCAGATACATATAACACGTTACTGTTTCAGTGGTGCCCATTGAGTGAGAGTAACTCATTCTAATGGGTCCACCAGCTTAGGTGCTTCTGTGCCTGAAAACAGAAACACAGCCAGCTTCCAAAATGTCGTGCTGCTTTAAAAAATTATAAAATGGACAAAGTCCCAAATTAGAAAACTGTGTCACTGAACTTCAGTTGTGCTCTCTTTTCTCTCTTGAATTTCTTGATTCTTGAAGATGGGACTGAGGCTGTCCTGAAACGTCAGTAAGGAATTACTACTTTACGTTACATAATATCTGCCTTGTAATATATAATCTCAGTCAACAGTCTGTTTCTCTCTTGCTGTCCAGTTTTGCATAGATGATGTAGTTGGGAAAGGAGGGTGTATCCATGAGTAAGGGCCTGCAGAACCAGCAAAAAATGAAATTTCAGTTTTTAAATAAATGTACTTATTTGTGCATGTATTTACATATTTATTTATTATTTTTTGGTGTATGTAGGCTCTACAAGAAATTTCTGTTGAAGATAGGAAGCGACAACTAGAAAATAGCAAGTCAGAACTAAATGCTATTGAGAAACGAATTGAAGAAGTGAATCGTGAGTTTAAGAGTGTGGAAAAGAAGGTTCAAGAAGCCCTGAAAATGGTAAGCTTTATTAGGTGTTAAAATTTAATAAGAACCTTACGATTTACAGCATTGGTTTGTGTCGCTTCAGGTGGACCACCGTTAATGATAAGAGTGTAAAAGGTAATTTGCACGTTTGTTTTTATTCTTAAAGTTTTCAGGTACCACCTAACTGAAGACACATGGATTCCATTTATTTAACAGTTCAGTTGTTCTGATTTAAGATAATGGTTGGATCTATGAAAAAGAAATGTAGACAGTATTGAGAGACTTAAATTTTTTAAGATTACAAACCTTTTGGGACCTATACATGAGTTCAGAGAGTTCATATTTCTAACTTTGTTATTGATTATAAGGGAAGATGAAAGACATTGTGGTACCTGGAAATTTAAATGTGTTGAAGAAAAGAATATCATTGTAGATGGTGTAAGCTTACTTCTCTTGTGAAGAAGGAACAGACAGAGTGTTCCGAAATATCAGTACGTAAAATCCAGATGCCTTGGAATCACCCAAAAGAAAGAATACAACACAACACATGGCGAAAGTTTGAACTCAAAAGAATGACATTTTTCAGTAATTTATGAGCATTTTTTTTTTGGGACACAGCAAGTGACATTTCATTGTAGGCAAGCGTAATTAATGTAAAAAGAAATATATTTGGAACATAGAAACAACTCGCTGTGCTACATACCTTTATAGTTTTTAGGCATTCTTTTTGAAGTAAAGAGAAGGAATGCTTTGTGGAGACTGCATCTGTTCATCCGTGACCTAGTACCACTTGCTGAGCCAGTTGTCAAATTTTCTTACAATTTGATGATGTAGGTCATTACAAAAAATTGTCAGCAAGTATGAGTTTTTTTGGATATCGACTCAGTGCCAATCATACTCTAGTTAAGGGCATAAATTGATCATATTTCGTGACTGATTTGGATGAAATTTGAAATAGAGAATATCCATGTAATGTTGTTGGTGGGTTTTATGGAAATATATGCAATAAATGAAGTTTTGCCTGTAGTTCCCACACCTGGTATCCAGTTTGGGTGAAATTTGGTGTAAGAGATCTAAACAGAATGTTGAGCATGTGTCAGTTTCATACAGATCATTGCAGGGAAGGCCATACTTTTCTTGTGGCCATTACTGAAGATACATTGTGCCTGTACTGTGAAAATGTGTGACATTTTGAGAGGAAATAATGCCTTTGTAGAGTCTTGTGTATTATGTCATGGGGTACACCATTTACAATCTTGTTTAATTTTGAAAAGAAGTGAAATCAATTTTTGATAACTTGTATAATATCATAAATTTAATTCCTTGGTTGTGAAATATTGTTGTGCATTTTTATGGCATGTAGCAAAAAGAGGAGCAGGCTGAACAGGATGAATGGAAATTGCGGGAGAAGGAAGCACGGGAGAAGATTGAGGAAGATGCCAAAGATCTGGAAAAGATGGCATCCAAGCAGAACTTGTTGCAGCAAAAGATTGCGGAGTGCACAAAGAAGATTCAAGAACTTGGCTCTTTACCATCACCGGACATTTACTCCAAGTACCAAAACATGAGCACTAAGAATGTAAGTACCATCTGAATGTTGCTTAATAGTTGACTGTGGTTCAGTCATTCACCATGGTGGTGGGGCTACATATTAAAAGAAATAAAAGATAATTGCCTACAGATTAAAGATAATAAGACATATGATATGTAAAATTATAATAGTTTGATTTCAGACATTGTTTTCATTTCAACACAGTTATTTTCATACCATTTTCACTATGCACTATGAAATAAAAGAAATTCAAGCTCTGTGATTTATCACATTTCCTTAAAGAAATGGAACGTTTAATATTTAGATATCAGGTGCAATATTTTGAATAGGTATTTCACTCTGTATGTGTAACAGGAAGTTTCTATAGATGTACTGCAGAAAATCAGAAATTCACATTTAATTACATATTAAAGTTGCCTGACAGTGTAAGAGTATTGGCAAAGAAAGATAGCAATAGGCAGGACAAAAGAAGCATTTTCATGTTCAGGGTTACCACCTGCAGGAGTGAGCTTTAGAAACAGGGGTGTTTGATGTTTATACTGTTTGCATGTTGGAGAGTTTTAGGCTTGACACCACATAAAAAGTAAAAAGTAGAAATTTAGAAGTTCACCTTATAACCTGACATGAAGGCATAGAGGGTGAGTAGACATGTAGCTCTACTTTTTCTTTAACCTCGGCACCAGATGGTGTGAGTTGTTAAGTCCACACCCCAGCCATTTTACCATGGGAATGACCTGGTACCCATTGTATAGGAGGCTGAGTGGGTCTCAGGTCCAGTTAGATGGGGTGGGCAGTTAATGCCAAGCCCTGGCCATTTTCCACCCAGAAATGAGCTTTTACCTGTTGTATAGGTCACTGGGTGCATTCCAGGGCCAATCTGGATGAGTGCAGAAAATCTTGCTCATGGGATTTGAGCTGGGGACCATTCAGCATGTATTGAGTTGCTGCACTAACTATGCTATCCTGACCCTTGCCACATATGAAGTATAATGCCAAAACAAATTTGTGTTACAAAATTGTGCCTGAGGTGTATCTGCTGCCCATTATTTAAGAATCATGGTACTTCTTGGCACATATCACTCATTTGCGACAAAATTTGGCATTTTCGAGTTATTGATATAGAAAGAAACATTTGCAGATGCACTTTTAACAGTTAACTGTTAGTTGTGTCATACCACAGGTCACAAAACACGCTGTAGGAGAGCAGTTGTGTCGTCGTTGCACTCATAAAAAAATTGTAGCACTTCAAAACCTTTAAAAGTTTCTCCTCAAAAATAATAAATTTTGAGTTGTGACACTAGTTGCAAATGAGTGATATGCAGTTAAAAGTTTCAGAAATATACCAGTAAGCTGTACACTGTGTCTGTCTGTTTGTCTCTTCATATACAATCACTGAAAGGGTTTTAATGCTTTGGTGCCAAGTGCTATATGTGAGTGTAATGCACAGTGTGATGCTTAAAATCCTGGATCTGACCTAGAAATATCTGCTTTTATGTAGCCCACTTGTGCAGCCTCCATTTAAATTCCAGTCTTCTGCAGATCACTGTGGGAATTTAATTCCAGCACCAGAAGTTTGATGAATGTTGATTTTATGTTCCCAGTTTCATTTTCCATAGTTGCTCTGTTATCTTTTTCATGATCAGCAGATTATCGATGCAAAAAGCATCTGTGATTAAATTAATTCTGTTAAAATAGTAGCACATGGATATCAGTAAATCAGAGTCCTGAAACAAATTTCTGTGAAGTTCTGAGGGGATTGAAAGTACCATAATTTTCATCATAAAAGGGGATTAAATGGTATTTACATTATTGTGAATGTGTGCCATAAATATGTTTTATTACAGTTGTTCAAAGAGATGGAGAAAGCCAACAGTCATCTAAAGAAGTACAGTCATGTGAACAAGAAGGCTTTGGACCAGTTCATGAGCTTCTCAGACCAGAAAGAAAAGTTGGTTAAGAGAAAAGAAGAACTAGACAGAGGGTGAGTGTAGTTTGGGATATGCGTAATGTTTGAATACAGTTGACTTGCTGTCATGTTAGCGGGATATAATAATTAATAGAGATATAATATAATCTAACACATCAAAGTTTTATGTATTCACCAAATGATGTACTAGTGAGTTGTCTTAAAAAACAATATTAAAATTTACATTAAAAATTACATTAAAACAGCTCCAACATGTTTTGATGTTACAGTTACATCATCTTCAGGGAGCGCATTAATTAGTGCTTACTAAAGTTACAGTTGTTAAAATAGTCCATTAAAATACATTGGTGTGTGGTTAATACGGTGGTAGAGTGGCTGCATATATTAGGTCCTTATTGGTGTCTGTTTATTGCACTCTGATACTGCCGAACAGTGCAATGAACAGACACCAATAAGGACGTAATATATGCAGCCACACTACCACCACATTAACCACACACCAGTGTATTTTAATGGACTATTTTAACAACTGTAACGTTAATAAGCACTAATTAATGCGCTCCCTGATGATGGTATAACTGTAACACTGAAACATGTCGGAGCTGTTTTAATGTAAATTTTAATATTGTTTTTAAGACAACTCACTAGTGCTTCAGTTGGTGAATAAATAAAATTTTGATATTATCAAGACGCAAGGTATGAATATGAAAAATAGTCTAACACGTATTTATTACATGAATTTTTAAGAGAACATAGCTATGTTGTATTTACTGTTCACATAATAACGTTGTGTTGGACTACATTATACCACTGTATTAATAATTAGATCAATACAGAATGGGGATGTCTTGCACAAAACTTAGCAGGGTGTGTTACACTTCTTACTGATGCAAATAATATTTTGATCAGCTGGTTGCAACGTCACATAGGATTACACACCTTGTGTGGAAGTAAAGGAAGTTGGTTGGTTTTCAAGTTCACATATGTGGAAAGGAACCATGCATCTTGGTTTATGTGTTAAATTTGAAATTTAGGTAACATTGTCTCATTGTGCTGTCTAAACAGTATTGGTTTATTACGAAAACACAACACTTTGACACTGTATGTTTGTTTATTGTCTAGAACATGTTTCTACCATTATGTGTGGCCATCATCAAGCAGAAACACAAGTATGTAATTGGAAAAGTGTGCTGTGGATAATAAGACAGTTGTGTTAAATTGGATTACAGCTTTTATCATGCCAACTTTCACCTTTAAATATCTGATGTGTTACTGGTTACAAAAGCTGTTGAGTATTCAAATCACCATAAGTTGATCTCAAGAAGGCTGAAAGCAGTGGAATGGCAAGTTGCTGTTGTGTGTGTGAATTTGGAAGGCTGAAGAAACTGACTGCTTGACACTTTTAATGCCCATGTCATAAATTTGTGTGGTGCTTGGTTCAAATCTTATGTCAGGACACTGGCTATTTTAACTGGGATTTGATGTTTTCCTCACTTCCTCCAGGCAAATGCCATTGTACCTCAGTTATGCCAAGACTACTTCCTTTCAAATCCTGTCTACTTCCTCATTCACCAGTCATTCTTCCATTGACACTCGGTAGTCTAGAATACTGACAGTGTTGTAAAATAAACCACAACGGTACCAGTACAATATATTTGTTTGGCGCTGTTTGTGTCGGTTCTTTTGATACTGAGATTTGTTTATAATGTTCAGATGAGCTTGAATAATCGTGTGGCTTAATTTTATGTTGAATACTTATTCCAGGGATGAAAAGATCAAAGAATTGATGTTGGTGTTAGAGCAGAGGAAGTATGAAGCCATTGAATTCACATTCAAGCAGGTATCAAAGTACTTCAGTGAAGTGTTTCACAAACTGGTGCCCTCAGGACATGCACAGCTTGTTATGAGGAGAAATGACGATGAGGCCGGTGGTTCACAGGATGTGAGTTACAGTAGTATTTGTTTACTGTGTGTTAATAGAGTGTATGATGTGCAGAAGCAATGTCATAAGATTCTGTAGCAACTAATGAAATGAAATATGTACTTTTGTAAGTGTCATAATAAGCATACAGAACAGAATTATAACATGAAGGTTGTAAAAAAGTTATTTGAAGATGTATCAAAGTGTACATACTTGAGGATGGCAGTAACACACCAGAATTAGAAACTAAAAATTAAAATATATGAAGCTGTAATTGTACTTTGTTATGGGCATGAAACTTGTTCTCTCATGATTTGGGGAACATGTGGCCCAAATGCTAGTATTATACAGTGCTTTCATGCTTTTCCACAGCCAGCGCCTGTTCTGTTTTTGCTATCTAACTCAGGTAATCAGGTTTCCATGTCAACTGCTAAACTGGAGTGGTGTGCCACAGCAGTAATGCATCTATTGTTTGTACTGTGGTTTTTAATTGTTCATGTTTATCCATTAGCATGTCTTAATTGTTGCTTATCATTACTTTGAAGTAATGCTTGTGAGGGGGGAACTGCTGTATTAATGCTAGGTAAGTTTTTTAGGTTTTCTTTGACAAATCTCAGTAATGAGTGATTACATTGAAATCCCATTTAGTGTACTGAAATGATTTCAAGTCAGTGATATTGGTTTTGTTAAATATCCTCTATTTCAGGTATTTGTTGTTAGTGTGGTTTTGCTCTGTAAGAACCTTAAATGTATTTGACTGTGAGTGACCAACATTACATCCACTGTATTTTAAATGAGACTTGAAGACAATGTTGAAGAATTATCTTTGGTGCACATGGACCAGTGTCATGTAGTGCAACTTTAATGTACAAATATCTCATACGATATTGTCTACATACTCATCAAAATTATTTTTCAGGAAGCTAGCTCAGACAAGTTTACTGGTGTTGGAATCCGAGTTTCATTCTCGGGCCGCAATGCTGAGATGCGGGAAATGAACCAGCTGTCTGGTGGTCAGAAATCTCTGGTTGCCCTCGGTTTGATCTTTGCCATCCAGAAGTGTGATCCAGCACCATTCTACCTCTTTGATGAAATTGATCAGGTAATTAAAAAAGACTGATTTGAAGTCATGCCTTTGTTATCTTTTTCATTGCATCCCGTATGTCTTCATGCTTTCTTCTCCAGTTTACTCTTCTGCTTCCTTGCTCTCCAAGATATAAGTACATGCAATTTCTTCTGTCAGAATTATGTATCCCTAATTAAGTGCATTAGATTGCATACAAAGCAGTTTTTTTTTCTCATTACTAACGTGAAATTAGTTATTTATTCCTGTGTCTTCAAGAACCAGGCAGAATGCTTGAAAGGTTGAAGAGATATAAATTACTAGGTATTCATTAACTTCAGTAGAATTGATTTAAGCAGGAAGTAGAAGAGTACATTCTGATACTAATTATTAATTTGGTTCAGAGTAAAGAAGAATTACCTCAACAGTGGAAGGAGTCTGGCATTGTACCTGTGACACGAACAGTGAGAAATGATTGTAGTAATTGTCTAGGCATACATGGTGCTATAGCAGTTTGTGCTAGCAGCAGTAGTGTCATTTTTTGGTCAGTCTGGAAAGTGTTTGGTAATATCATGTGTCACTGTTGTCACCTCTGTACAGAATCTTATCAAACAGTGTTCTGTCAAGGTTAATGCTTTATGTAAAAAAACAGTGTTACGACTAGGCACATAGTGGCAGAAGACTGTACTGTTTGCCATTTCTTAGGCCTAGTGGTGGTTTTGAAAATTTTAATACACGTTAACTTACGTATAATGAGAAAGTTTCATTTTTATGTGATATAATGTCTGTTGGTGGGCTTGCATTTTGTTGAAGCATGTAACCAGTTATACAAAATATGTGGGTTGCTAATGTAGATATTTAAATCAAGTGATTAGCAGAAAAGGAGTTGAAAAGCATGGACAAGGAGAATTTACTTTCCAATATAATTCCAGAGATTTGTTACATGTTGCCACATACATTACAGTTGCACTTCGCTATAATTTTTGTCAGGTGCATTACAGTTTCCTGTAATGATAATGCAGCTGCCTTTAGAACTTTGGCCCGCAGTTTATTATAACTCTGGTTTCCTTCAGGCGCTAGACTCACAACACAGAATGGCTGTTGCAGAGATGATACATGAGCTGTCCAAAGAGGCTCAATTCATCACTACAACTTTTCGACCAGAATTGTTGATTTATGCTAATAAATTCTATGGAGTAAAATTTCGAAATAAGGTAGGGTAAAATTACAGATTTCCTGATCTTATATTTGTGACTGTTCTGGAGTCTGAGAATGTGTGGTCATAATTTAACATTGTTGGTTATGACATCATCTTTATTGTCTCAGTCTTAAATAGAATTTTAATGCGAATCTGAATTTTAACGTGAATCTGTGTAATACAGTACAACTCATAATGTGTATACAATATAAAAACCAGTTGAAAGGCGTGCGTTGATACCTCTTTAAAGAGGGTGTGGCACCTTTACATTCATTTAATCATATCAAATGTAGTGTGTGACTGTAGCAAAGAATTGATCTAGCTCAGTCATGATATATGAAGTAACTGTTGTTAATAAGTGTCTTCCTTCCTTTAGGTTAGTCATGTGGAGTGTGTTACAAGAGAAGAGGCTGCAGACTTTGTTGAAGATGATACAACACATGGATAAAATTACCAACAGCTTTTAGTGCTGTATTTGTTCTGTTCGTATTGCAGAAAGTACTTTAATATAGAACGGAATATGCCATTCTTAACCAGTTGTGTTTGACTATGTTTATGTAAAAATTTAATGTGGTTCCACAGTCCCTGTTCATGATGAGGAGTTTATACTAGGTGGTTAACATGGTTAAGAAGTTTATTCTCAGATACCTTGTGTAGAATTAGAATAATTTCGTACACATGGAAGAACAGGTTATTTAGTTTATGTGTTCTATATTTATGCACTAGAGAATGTTTTATACTTACGTGATAAACCAACAAATGCACATTTATAAATATGTTCAGTCACATGTTATTATCCTTAACCAACATGTTTCTGTCACTTTGCTGACCATCATCAGGTTGTCTCACAACAAGAATGTTACAAATATACAAATAATTATACAAAAGTGCATAATAAAACCACTTTGTGTTATATTTGATTTTCTTTAGCGCTCTGTAATGGTCATATGTCAAATACTCTTATTGTTAAAAACCATAGAATAGGATTTGTTTATGTTGCTTTTTTATTTGATGTGTATGGTTGTTTCATACCCTGTTAGATAAGATCTCTGCTGTACATAACTTTACGTATCTAACAGGATGTGAATCAACCATACATATCCAATAAAAAAGCAACATAAACACACTTTATTTTACTGTTCTTTAATGATAAAATTTTACATTGTATGGCCATAAGTAATGCCAATGAAAATCAAGTGTAACATCAAGTGGTTTTATTATGCATGTTTGTATATTTATATGTATATTGATTGTATTTTGTTATAAGACACCTAATGGTGGTTACATAAGAGACCGAAACATGTTGGTGAATAATAAAATGTGATCGAACACATTTATCAATGTTCATTTGTTGGTTTATCACATTAAGTACAATGGTTATTTAGTATATTCGAGTATGTCAGGGTAAGAGTGTGAATATAGCAAGAATCGTATTCAAAGTTCTGTAGATCCAGTATTTTCATTGTACAAATGGAATCATTGACACAAGGTTCTGGCTTTGGGATAAGGGCAGAAGTCACAACTTGTATTCATTTGCTCAGTAAAAACACTTTTTCCCAAGGCAAAAGTTAGGAGTGATTGTACTTTTCAGTTAACCTATATTGGCTGCACACTGCATTGTTGAAATATACACTCACAGCCCAGCTGGCTGGATGTTGCAGTATTGCAGAGCTAATCTGTTCAGTTGGAAACACTGGCATTTTCTGCACTGCTCTTTATAGACTTCAGTACACTTTCCTGATGTGAACTATTTATGCAGATCAACCTTGTGAAAGTATCAGGTTCCAGTCGTGTTATCCCCATTTTATTCTGTCTGTTCACCATATGTACTCATTCAGGTTAGCATCATTTGAATAAGGCAGAAACAAGAGCATCATTTGAATAAGGCAGAAATAAGAAGTATATGGATGTTTATGTGTGTTTAATTTGGGTTGTGGTGGGGTGGCAGTTAGTGGGTTTGAAACCTAGAGAGTGTGAGATGTGTAGGCTTGTTATGCTAATGAGAAACAGTGGTGCATTGTTTGCTGTGAACAGAATGTAATTTTCTCTTTGTCAAAACTAATAATTTTTATGACACAAGATATGAACAAGTGTTTATTTGGAGAGCAACTGCTAAAGCACTTTTACCTGACAGTGTGAGTTGAACATGATGATGCTGTAGTAGCAGGTGATAATGCAGAAACTGAAACAGATTTTGTTATCACAGCACCCTGGTGGTGTCAATACTGAAGATGCAAGAGGAACCTCATGTGAACACGTTTTGTACCACATACCATCTTTGTCCCTTTCTTCATTGATGTGCTCCTGTTGTGGTGACAGAGACCAACAAATACTACAACCAATAATATGTGTGCTAATGGCAAATGCTCATGGCTACGTGACGTTGCTAAAGATAAGAGGTGTGTATGTTTCAGGCTGCAATAATACAAATGGTGTGTGACTCCAGGGACACGACAAACAATTACTGGGCCATTCTGGAACAGCTGCATGTACCATTTACAATAATGTGATAGAGTGTAACGAATTTATCATACATCAGAATTTTAGACATTCTGTGACTATGTTTGAAGCAGAGAGGACTTGGCAAGAACTATAGACAGATTTTGGAAAATTAGATCCTTCTTTGGTAACCAGAATGACATCTTTACAAAATTTTACACTTTATTTGAACATTTAGCTGTGGCTAAGGATGCTGTGCTCTTTGGTGGGGAAATTGTTTTTCAGGCATTACATTCTAAGAAAGATGGATGCAATGTTATCGTTTTACACACCATGCGACATGGCTGACTGCATTTACAAGATAACCATATAGTTGGGAAAAGGATAAACAAGATGCAGTGCATATTTTAACAAATATTTATGGTAAGGAAAATTCTCACTAGGAGATTCTGAAGTGTACGCCATAAACTTGATGTGTACAAATGTTTATTCTGTCCAGACTTATTTGAGTTCCTGTGCACAAAACTGACAACTACTGTGGAAATGTCACGCAAGTTCATAAAGGGATGTAGGGGGGGTTTGACAGTAGAAAGTTAAAGTCAGAATGTGGTGACACATGCCAAGGAGTAACTTGACAGAAACTTGACAACATTGATGTGGAAAAACAGGTATATGGATCATTAGCATAAACCACTGTGGAGTGCTACTTCTGTGTGAACACTGGGAGGCTGGAAACCTACCAGTGTTGTTAGGCTTGTTGAAAAAGGAGATGGAATAACTGACTGTAATTCAGTTAGATGGGTAATATGGGAGTGGACAAAAATATTTTCTTCGACTGTGAATATAACTTACAAATAGCTGCATCATTCTATTATTCTTTGGTACCAAATATGCCCACTGAAAATTTGTCTGATGCGGTTAAAGATTTTTTTCGAAGTGTATCCATGTGTAGTCCACCCCAAGTGGAAATCCACACCCTCATGGTAGCTAAATAACTTTGCCTTGGAGCTCACCTCAGCATTCACCAACTGCAGGTTCATGTGTTAGTGTTTTGTGTTCAGATATGAAGAATTGGACAGCAACCAAATTTGTGTGCTCAACATGTAAAGATGCCCTGTGTAATAGATAAGTTTTCATATGTATAATACAAAGATAAACTTCTAAAATCAGACTTCCACCACACTGGGGCAATGAAAGCATTTTCAGAAATGTAAATTTGGATTCATATATGTAATATTTTGTTTTATTTTAGGAATTTTATACTGTTTTTTTGGAAACAAGTTTTATAACAGTAAAAACAACACTATAGACTTTGGCACTGTACTTTCTTTCAAGTACTTTTACTAAAATATTTTGGCAGGAATGGTTATGACAAATTTTTTTATGCCATCATTAATTGAAACTCCCTGTCTAAAATCCACAGCTTCCTATTAAGTGGGTACTGTAGGATGGGTAACATGGCCATTGCATGAAGCCAACTGACCACTCACTCCTATCTAATGCTGAGGTAAAAAATGGGTGGAACTGTACCTTCACTTCCTGGTATGCCTTCATCCTGTGCACAGGGTCAACTGCCTTTACGTTAAAGTGTAAAAGCCAGCTCTATTTTGGGAGATTTAAATCCCTTCTTCCCATGTGATAAACATTCACAAGATTAACAAGAGTTTATTCATGTTTTGAACATAGTGGCTGGATGTCCAGTCACTGGGTAGTTAAAATTAAATGTCTTAGAATTTCCTCATCCACACCAAGCTCACACAGCCCTCTATCCAATGGGTACCATGATTTTTCCCTGGGGTTAAAGTGGCTGAGGCACGATCTGACTAGTCACATCCAGTCCCCTCCCTAAAATGTTTCAGGCTTGGTGCATATTTAACCTGGAGGTATTTAAATTGTTACATTCAGTGTGCCAGAAGGTTTTAAGGAAATAAAGGGACAATTAAATAAGTATTTTTGTACCTGAAAGTATTGCATTTCCATATAAAGACATATTCATTTTTTTCAACTATCATGCCAGACCTACAATACTTGACACATCTGGTTGTTCAGTGATGCATGGTTATAAATATTGAGGCTTGTACATAAATGAAATGTTTGCTAATAAAAACACAGTATTTATACACTATTAGTTTTACTTTAAATCTGGTAACCAAATCTCACCCAACCAAATCAGCCCTGGTACTTTGTCTTGGAATGATAATGTGTAAAATGTCCTCCTAAAATGAAGATTTGCATAACATTTCTGGCACTATGCTGCTGTCAGTTTCATAACATGTTTGGTGCTATTGTCTGACTACCTGCACCTTGCATTTTTTGTTCATAATGCCCATTCACTTCAGTTTGTGTTGCTAGAATCTGTACAGAGAATTACCCCCTCAAATAAGTCTATCCACAGAAGTATGCTGGGAGTGTTTTTTACTCCACATTATACAACACCCTTTCAGAAACCATTCTGTGAAACAGGCATTATTTTAACATTTTTTTTGTGTAACATGAGAATTTAAAATTGGCAGTTTAAAAACATGGACTTTGACCCTGAAAATAGAAATAACATTTCTCTAGAACATTGGTCTGTGCCTACAAAACTTTCTAGCAATGGAAGGCCAAGAATTTGCACATAACTGTTTGCATAGACTAGACAGATGCTTATTTCTTAAGTGCTGAAGTATTTACCCCTTTGGTAGTAGAGCTGGACATTTAATTGTAGTGTATACTTTGTGTAATATGTGAATAGCTTTTGAACCAAAATATGTAAAATTATGAAATACATGGCATTTTGTGGAGAGAAAAAAGATGGAGATTTGTGAAGCATGTTTAAAATATTTCAGTGAGTATATTTGTTGATTTTATGAATGTGGCCTTTGATAGTTATGGAAGGAGCAGTGAATAATAAGCCTGTGTATGATGATACCAAGCACACAAACACACTGCTAAGGTGTAGCATTTCAATTTAATGCAGTTAAACTGAAGTGGAAATTCATGACACTGATGTCTTCTTAGCTTTGCCTTTTCAGTGTGTGACCAACTATTAGCCCTTTTATACTGAATGTTATGGATACATACTGTGCCATGTGATGCTCACAACAACTGTAGTCTACTGCTGATGATAAGCTGGCAGTGCTTATGAAGCCCTTTTAAAATGTTGTCTTGGTAATCTGCAAATCATGCCACATATTGAAATCTGGCACCAAAGGCTAAGTGGGATTTACCATTTTTACATAAGGTAGTTTGTACTTCGTCTATTAATTGTCATTTTTTGCAATTTCAGTGGTATTTTAAGAGCATGCAATTTCTTTGCACCATGTCACAAGTTTTATTCGTTTTGCATGAAGAGGTACAGTGTTTCTTTAACAAATTCACGAGCAAAGTCAGTAAGCCAAAGCAATGAAAGAAACTGACTATTAAACGTGACTGAATATACTGCTACTACTTCAGGGGTAGCATTTGTACAGTTGAAAGGTAGACACTACACCTGTTTTCATGTACATCACGATGACATGCATTTTGCATTTTGTCTGAATATAAACATTTTTATTGACGATAACTCAACTTCGGCTGGACTCAACTGGTTATTTAGCCAAGTTTTTCTGCCAGTGATGTTATTTGCATTCGTCGTCTACAGTTCGTCAATCAAGTGCTTAACTGCAGTATTGACCACAGATAATCTAGTATTGACAGCGGTAACGTTACCAAGACGGCGCAGTCGTTCCCCACAGATGGCATCCACTCAAAGTTACGGATGAATACGCTAGTACGTGGTAGTGTGGAGAATATTTTTTAAAATTAGGCGCCAAGAAGAAATCAAGATAAATATACCCCATACAGGTAGCCAAAACTGCTCTGAATAAGGTATGGAAATTGAGTCGCCGTGAAAGCTTGAGTTTATAAATTGAATGACAGATCTGTGGAGTACGAAGGTTCTCACAGTGGAGCTGATGAAGATTTTATAATATCTTCCAGATATTTTAAAAGTACTTAACACGGACAAGTTAAATAACAAATTAACGCTCACACAAAATATTCTTTTGGAGTCCTGAACCACAATGTTGTAGCCATGAGCCTTGACGTATTATGAGCAATCCGTGATTTTCAGACAATCACAAAGTCACGGATGAGGGATCCCCATTCGAACCTGCGAGGCTTCGCGCCACTTGCTGTAGCTACCAGCCATGTGAAGTTTGTATTGTAGATTGTGGCACGTGTTGCACCGATTACGTTTGTTATGTGACAGAGACATCACGACAGTAAAGCATTGTGTAATTCATATATACTTCTGGAAATACGACGCTGGTATAAGTAAGCGTATTACAGATGTAAACGTAATGTAATAGCAAAGGTTAGAAAAGGGCTCATTACAAAAAAAACAGTATTTATGTTAAGTTACTAAAATTATGCAGAATATACACCGCTGGAAAGCGACAATACATAACTACCATTTACGAAATGCCCTGCTTGTGGCTTCACCAAAATACAAGACAAAGGCACGGTTAGGATATACCAATAGCTTCTTTAAAAGTGTGGTCGTTTCATGTCCTTGAAGTATTGATAGAAGAGAATAGCATAGAATTGATTTATTTCCTTCTGTAGAGCCTTAACAGGACTAAGCGAAGGGTGTAGAACATGTTACGACAAAATGCAAAGTTTATTACAAATGCGAAGGTAAATGCATGATTACTTGGTTATAATATTTTAATGACACGCATCATAAATGTCTAATTACCTTGTTACAAACCATTACCAGTTGTTCTTGCATGTTTAAAACAAGAATTTTATGTGAGGCAAATTCTTGTACAGAGTAGAAGGAGTGAAATATATTATCTTTAAGTGCTGGCTTTTTTTATTGTGACAAATTTTTTATTAGTTGGTGGGAAGTTATTGAATGACTTGATCCCTGTGTAATTACTCCATTTTAAATGCTTACTGAAGTTAGTGCTTGGAACATGTATTTCATATCTATGCTTAGTGCTCAAGATATGTCTTTGAATTTGTTTGGAATACTTCCATGTTGCCCACAATGAGAAGAGTAGAGTAGAGTAGAGTACAAAGGATTCACTGTCAACTGACGGGTCCAGCGATCGCTGGTTGCCTTAAGTGCTTAACCATGTACCACTGACCGCTCTGATTCCGCGGCAGGCATGTGTGTACAGAGTTCTTAGAACTATTTCCCTTGACCTGCGTAACGTAAACTCTAGAGCTGTGATTAACATATGGCAATACACATCAATAAAATGATTATGACAGAGCAGTAATACAATGCATGAGGATGTAACTATGCAACGTAATGGACATGATTTATTTTATTTTACAGCAAGCAGACAGCGGTATCTGTTTGACAAATGCCTGTTGCTATATGTACAGTCTTGAACTCCTGATGATGGACAGAAAGACCGTCCGAAACATGTATAGTGTCATTCTAAAATAAAATAAATTTGATATATAGGTGCATCTAGTTGGTTTTATTATAGAAATAATATTATGATGCACAGCCCTATGAACGTCAAATTCGTGGTGTTGTGTTGCTGGGAATGTGAAAACCAATATTAATTTGATAGACACAACTGCTTGATGTTATCCAAAATTTGTAACAGTGCAGGTTGATGTGTGGGATGTTTATTCATAGTTAAGGGGTGAGACAGGTAGGTTGTCTGCCATTTGGTTGTATTAAAAGTAGAAGGAATGCATGGATTGAGGTAGAATGTGAGAACATTTGGAGACTTTTTTGCATTATTTCACAATATAGTGCAAAGAATATGCAGGATGGAGAGAAAATAAGATATGAGAACATTCTTAGATAAGGGGGTAGTATTTTGAAGGCCGTATATTAAAGTTGGTGATGGTGCTACACTCAAACTAATGTTGCCCACTGTGTGAATTGTGTGGTGGGTTGGCAATTAACATGTCATGTCCAGTGGAAAATGTTGTAAGATATGAATTTTATTGATTACTGTTGAGTTGTGCAGTGCAACCGATCAATGGTTTATTAGGAGTGAATTAATGTATCATGTCCAGTGAGGCAGTTTGTAATATGAATGAATTTCGGTACAGTTAAGGTAATTTGTCTGATTTCTGTAGTGTGTTCAGTCATCAGTTTGTTAGGAATGTGTGTTTATGTGGATGGTAGAAGACCACTACTGATACTGTGGGATCATGTGTTACAGGCTTTTGGGACGCCTAGTCATCTTTATTCATAATTGAAATCAGTGATGGCAATGGATCTTCCTGCAGTTGAAGTTCGGTTTATAGGAGAGCCTAAGGTATTTATTGAGTTTGGACATAACAATTCATGAAGCCTGAGAAGGAAAGAAGATGGGATAGTGAATCCATCTTCATATTGACAGTTGTGAAGTAAGGAGTATTGGGGTGGGGAAGTGAAAGATATGAATCTTGTTCAATTTAAAAACTTGAATTCTTAAATCCACTGACATTGGACCGAAATAAATTTGGTTTGAAATTTATTAACAAATTTTTTTTATCCCACCTCATTTTGAAGTTAAATGTCTGTATTATATGTGATATCATATCAAATCAAGTATTGTTTGAGGATTCACATCTTCTTGGATGTGATGCAGTGTCACTGGGTGAGTGATTTCTGATGTTTTAAAGGAATGTGGTGCACCAAGTTCTTTTGAAACACAGGGACCCACTCAGTGCAGCCAAACAGTATCATACTGCACAAAACCTGAATATTCAATTGTACCACCATCAGAACATCTATTATCACAGCGTTACTTTCTCTTCCTTCCCCTCACACCCCACTTCCAGTTTGAACAAAAAAAACTTGGAATATTTTTATACATTAACATTTAGAGCATAATGGTTTTGCCATGTATTTGTTTTTCCATCACAAACACTACATAGGTATTCACACAGGGTGAGCATTGGCTCAGTCAGCAACTGTGACTGTAAACAGTCATCACATGCAGTTTGTCCAGCCTTTCTGTATGACATCAGCATGTGACAAACTAGTGACAGTGTACAAACAGATCTAGAAGGAGTGCAGTGTTGTCCTACTGTTGTATCCGTTGCGGACCCGATGAGGAACGTATCTTAGATGTTGTTCCCAGGGAGGACAGAGCTCGTAATTCT
>Ga0136643_10004051_pt1 | contig 20021 bp, 9 predicted proteins | sample TergutLab28metaG_FD_96883 | JGI IMG/M metagenome (GOLD analysis project Ga0136643, IMG submission 96883) | Labiotermes labralis P1 segment gut microbial communities from Petit-Saut dam, French Guiana - Lab288 P1 (version 3) (version 3) | ecosystem: Host-associated > Arthropoda: Insects >...
AATAACTCAACAAATAAGTCGCAAGCTCCTGAGGATGGATGTATTAACATCCGAAACATGTTGAGCAGTAAATAATGAAATAATAAAGCAAGTGACATCAAGTTGGTCTCTCTTTATTCAACTTTCAGACAGAAGTTGTACAGAAAATCGAAGCATACATTTTTCCTTTACAAAACTTATCTGAAATTCTGTCATTTTGCTATTCCATTGTAACAATGGGTATGCGAAAGATCCACGCCGGTGCCCCATACTTACACTGCCGTCGTTGTTACGAAGCAGGGAACCTTATTTACTGAACAGTTGTCTCAAAGTTAAATTTTACATTATGCATTACTGCGGTCAGTTGAGTGTGCGGCCAAGTGATTGTTAGGATGTGAAGTGGCTCACTGTCAGTCACTAGGTTGCAAGATAAGCTGCAGAACTGTGATCGTGTGACGATGCGGGTGTCACGTGATATTGGTCAACAGGTTTCAGCGCGAGCACGTAGCTTACGTGCCTGTATGTGCAACGCACCTGACACTTCCACCCCAATATATGTATAAATACTTCCCACGTACATCCTTTGCTATTTGAGAAGTCTGGCTTTGAACAGCACGTACGTAAACTAAGGCTGTACAGTGTGGTACGGTGTGTAGAGTGCTTGGTCAAAATTTGCCAACTTTGGCGAGAAAATGCCTCCATCGTCAGGGATAAAATCTACTACCATCTTCTGCTCCGAACGTTGAAGCGGTAGTTTTCTCTCAGTTGTTCGATATGTGCATCAGACTACACGGCGTCATATTTCAGAATACAGTATCAGTCGTAGCCTCCTTCATGTCCTCGAAAGTCACACAAACAACCACATATTTTTGTACCTGAACGTTCTAAGTACCTGTTGGACAGTACTGGGCTAAAGAAGATATCGGGCCTAACTGAAGGCGTGAGCAAACTTCATAATGTGTACTGAAACTCCGGTGATATCAAAGTTACAAAACAAAGGAGAATAAAATAGTTGAGACATGTGGAAAGAATATGGGAAAATTGTATAACAGGATTTGGTTGGAAGACCTTACGGTAGGGGACGACTAGAAGATTTTGCCGTACATAACTGATAATATTAATATGAATCTTAAACAAATAGGATGGAGGAGACTGAAAAGGTTAACGTGGCTAGAAACGGAAGCAAGTTGCGAACTGTTCTGAAAATGATAATAGGAATATGGGTTCCGTAAAATGGGGGGGGAGGGATTTCTTGACTAGCTGAGGAACTGTCAGCTTCACAAGAAAGACTGTTGCATACAGTTGCTTACTTACTGAATATTTTATAGACAAGAGAACTCAGAAGTTAAGAGGAAAAAATGTTCATAAACATTATATTGTTGTTATACCGAAAAATAATGAATTACTTTAACAGTTTTGTACCAAAATATCACTGTAACTAATTCAGCAATAAAAAATAAACAATGCATAGCTGCTGTACAACAAACGCCTTCATTGATGGTAGATATAAGACATCAAAAGCCACTCGCTTTTATTTTCTCTTGCGTCATGAACAGTACCAAGGCAAAACACGATGCTAACTGCAGCAACTACAGCTGATGTTTCGAATTCTGTACAGGCAACACAATGGCGGAACATTCTGCCAAATAACAAGACTCCAACATTTCATTATATGACTACAAATTGCATACAGCGAGAAGAAAACCATTATTTATTTCTGAGTAAAATGCAGCAGCAGTAATAATTCAAGTCTTACGACAGGACGCGGGTTAATACGACGCTATTTTTAACACAGACTGCAGTTGGGAGAATTAAAACAAATCATTAACATTGAGAGCTCAGTTAGACCCGCCGTGCAGCTCCGACGCTACAAATGTTCCTTCATTAATTGTTGTAAGATAAGAGACGAAGTTAGAGCAGTGTATTTCAACATGTGGGCCGCGAACCTTATTTAACTCACCAAGGTAATCTGAGTGTACATTTATGGTGTATTGCAGAACCAAATGTCACACGCGTTACTCAAATATTTTATCAACTGTCTCCGTCATGCTAAATGCCAAGAAAGTACGTTTCAAACCGGTAAACAAATCGCCCCCCAAAGCAGCGCACTATTCATATGTTTAGAGCGTGGAGGTACAGCGCCACGCATTCCTAACATCAGCCAGCAGTAAACACGGTTCACTTCCCGTCTGCTTTACCGCACTGACACAGAACTCCCAGTATCGAACGGTTGGATGACCAAGTGAGACACACAAATATTTTGGACGCTGTGAGGCACAAACTCTACTGTCCTGTAATGTTGTCACTAAGCACAACCAGATATCCCTCATACAGCAACAAAGCTCTTAAAGTGTTATCCTTAAACACAGTCAAAGTTTATCTTGCAAAGTGTCCTGATAATCGTACCAACATACTGAGCAACACAACCATCGTGATATTATTACCAACTGTATAAAATTAAGAAGAAAGTGCATAAGAAATTCTATTGAAAGATAATAAAAATTTTCGAAATTTCAAAATGTGGGGTGGGGGACACATCTACAGGCCGTGCGGTGATCCCATAAACTGGCTTCTGAAGTTGTTCGAACCTCCCCCTGCAGACAGGAGGGTCAAGGGCAGACAAACAACAGTAACCTTAGTACGTGAATGATGAAAACTTCCATCGCGTCGGATGAAGTGGAAGGGAAAGTGCGACAATCCTCGTTAGGATAATGACATGCAGTATTTGAAACTTTCCGCAGCTGAGGTCAAGAGATTACTGAAACACTACACGAGGGTGACAGGGGGTAATTGTGAATGGGAGGAAAAAAAAGGAACAGACATGCAGTTTCAGAACTGACATCTGCGACAGACCCCTGACAGAAAGGCTGCGGTTTTACTGAAACAAAAAGCGACTGGAAACAAAACTGTTAACAGTTTCTTACACTGACTAATGCTGAGGTAGCAGAATGTGCAGGAGCAGCTGCGGGTGCTACTGTATGAGGTTCAACGACTTGTACTGCATTCAAAGGACGCTGTCGGTGAGTTAAGACTACTGCATTCAAAGGACGTTGTCGGTGAGTTAAGACTGTACTGCATTCAAAGGACGCTGTCGGTGAGTTAAGACTGTACTGCATTCAAAGGACGCTGTCGGTGAGTTAAGACTTTACTGCACCAAATTTTTGTACAGAAAGGAATAAAGAATACGAAACATTCCAAAAAAGTCACAGCTGATTTTGGGTAACATCCTGGAAATTGTCTGTAAGAACTGCAAAACTACCAAAATCTGGCCTGGCGCTATTCCAAATGGGAGCCTTCCGGGTAAAGTGTTTGTGAAAGCCGACCTTGCTATGAATGCGGAAGACGTAAAGATGCTAATGTGCTTGAGGAAAGCCATGAATTGTGTTACGATATGAAGCTTAGGGTGACCGGCTGTTGGTTGCTCGAAACGTTAAACGTGTTTGTTCATTCTAGGAAGTGTGTCATCTCCGTTGTGTGTGTGAAACTTGGAAATGGTATGTAGTCAAACACAACTTAATCACTGAGGTGTATTTAATGACTGTGATGGAAACAACTACATGTTTCGGCCTGTATTGGCCATGCATATAGCTAGCCCTTAAGTTCCCTAGACAACCTGATGATGGCCAATACAGGCCGAAACATGTAGTTGTTTCCATCGCATAGTCATTAAATACACCTCAGTGTTTAAGTTGTGTTTGACTACATACCTTTCCTAGTGTTTGTTCATTGGTCAGTTGCCATAGCAACGCAGTGTCAAGAAATACACAAGGCACCGGCCTTGAAAAGCATTTGGCAGTTCTAATATTCACGTCCCCCGCGGTTCTGTGGGTCTTTGCATGTGTCGTTTCGTTCTGTAAATGTTGATATTGTGTGCGCACGTGAAGTCGACAAAATTCGAATTAGATTAGTATAGAAATGTATGGAAAGTTTCCTTCGAAAGAGAAATGTGGAATGTGCATGTGTACTGTAGTTCACGAAGTTCGTGCCCAACTCCTTGGATTTCAAAGTTAAACTTACATTATCAGAGCCCGATGGTTACTATATGTACCACCAGTTTAACATTCAACAATTCTACGTTCTGCAAACTCACAGTGTATTTGTGTGTCTTGTGTAGATCTGACAACAAACAGCGATTATTTCCCTATACAACATTAACTGACTGGTTTGTATAACCGAGACGGAGTGTGTTTACTGCGCGGTACGGACTCAGCCTTCATGTATAGTTAAGGTTGAGGATCTTTACATGAATGGGCTACACATTGCAGGGTATGTATAATTCCGCTAACCCGAATAATCCCCGCGTAATTAAGAATTGTTTAAATAATGACGATGAATCAAATAATATTAATTACTGCTTAAATTCACAGTACTTCCGGAAAAGATCTAACGTTGTGTTTGAGAGATATCCACCAGTAGGCTACGTTTCTGTTAATTCTGTAAATTCTCTCTTTTATACAAACCAGTCAGTTAATGCTGTATAGAGAAATAATCGCTGTTTGTTCTCAGATCCACAAAAAACACATAAATACAGCTGTATGGGCAGAACGTGGAGAATATCTAAAGTTTAAATCTGGTGGTCCCTAAAGAAATCGCTAGTCTTTAAGGGGCAAATTTCCTACCAGCACCGTGGTGACCGAGATTCAAACCGGATCCTTCCCGAATACGAGCTGGACGCGGCTTTGGCATTTGTTCTGTTTTGACTTAAGCTGCCACCTGGTGGCTACCCAAATGCAGTTAACAAATACATCAAGAAGGCACACGGTAGCACCGAAACGTCAAGCGACAATGAGACCAGGTCAGCAGGCACACTGCGCATGTGTCAGTCTTTTGTTGGGAATCAGGACGTTTCGTCTGCGGCACAAAGCCCAGAATCTCCCAATCAGACGAAGACCGTCACTCGTCAGTAACCACCAAATTTGGGCCCTTTAGGTCAGAAACTGAAGGTGTCAACTTGTCTGACCCACATTGAGTCACGCATTTAATTACCTACGTAATTAGTTTCACCGCTGACCTGTAAGAAACGTTTACGGTTTTACACAAAGGCACACCAGGTTAGCTACTGGGTCACGTGCAGGCTCTCAATTCAGAGCACGTGGAGATCCTCTGATTGCAGAAGAGACGATGGGGGCACTGCGTGACAGAGAACCGGCGTGGAATGGCAGACCGGTTAGCGAATAATCCACTGCAAGGGAAGCAGAGTGTTACGACCTTGGCATAATTTGACTGGAGATACTTGGACGACGAACTGCACGCAGGATGACCGGTGTTCCAAACATCGGTTATAGAAGCTGCTTCAATAATAAGCTAACGTAGTGTGCACCCGTTGTACAGGCACTGAGGCTCTGTACAGGCCGTTCGGCCCATACGGGAGGTAGAGGTATAGCTCTACTCTTTCCTGACCACGGCACTAGAAGGGGATGAGGGGGTCAGCGTCACGCCTCAGCCGCTCTTTACCCCCGGGAAAGACCCGGTACCCATTGTACAAGATGACGTAGGCTTCAGGATATGTGTGAACTAAATGAGCATTTCTTAGTTCACCTTGACACCCTCTGTAACATGATGCGGCTTAGACACAGGGGTAATAAAAATAGTGGGAAAATGTGATAAAGTACTCCTACAGTTTAATTACTAAATGTTATTTAATTTATTATTATTATTATATCAACTACTGCACATGTATAAAATTTATCAAATTTACACATTAAAACATTAAAACGCTCCGACATGTTTCGGTCCTCGGACCATCATCAGGGAGCCATATCATCCTTGCTAAAGTCACAGTATAAAAAGTCACATTAATTTCGCTGTACCAGTTGGGTATTGTGGCATCATTGCTGCCACAATACCCAACTGGTACATATACATATATTACTATTGTGCTTTCCAATTACATGTGACAACTCCTATCAAAATCTGTATTTCAAACATGAAGATTCTCTAAACATTATCATCAGAAAGTGTCACAATCCAAAGGATCACGTTGTGTATAATTTTGCAACTGTTTCGGCAGTTAAACCCTGAAACAGATCAAGGCTTTCTGACGTTTGATTTTAAAACTAAACCCTACAAACACTTGCACGTGTCGATGGCCGTGTTGAGACTCCTCACAGCAGTCCCCGCCTTCGTTAAGACAGCTGAAACATATGAGCGAATGTAATTTGGACCCAGAAGGTAATATAGGCAGTCCAAGTGATTCTACTTAAGGTAATCCACTTTACAGCTACAGATGGATTAAATCGATAAGCTAGTTCAAAACTCGTTAAATGCCGGTAAACTGCTAAGTGGTTAATTGCTGGTCTCCAAAGGATCAAGAGCACCGTACAAGCAATTACCTTTGCTAATTATATTCAACAGAAGTACCAGCGTCCTCAGTAGAGCCGTTATTGCTGCTCGGTGTACAAACGAAGCAAGGTGGTCTAGGGGCCGGCATTTATCTTCATTCCCTGAGTCTGTCCAAGCGAATATCAGAACAGATTTCTTTCAGAATACACGTCCGACTGCTCCCCACAAACTCCTACATCTTTTACAAGTACGTACGTTTTCACGGTTTCACACACTAGAAGTGGAATTGGGAGACACAGACTGGTTTGATCTGGCTCAGGATAGGGACAGGTGACAGGCGTTTGTGAATGCGGTAATGCAATTTGGGTTCCACAAAAGCGGTGACTTTTTTGGCTAGATGAAGAATTCTCGGCGTCTCAGAAAAGACCCTACAACATGGAGTTAGTTAGTTAATTAGTAAGTTAGTTAGTCAGTCAGTAATTTAGAATAATAGGACCGAAACACAAACGGTAAATACGAAGGCACACTTGTCTCTGTACGCACCATGGATGCATATGGGAAGTGAAGGTATAAGGCCAATTGTACTTATTCTCGACATCAGATTGGAGTGGTCAGCTTCAGACACCGCCGATTTACCCCCGGTCAAAGTACCCTCGATACCTTTCGTACAGAAGCGACATCGAACTCTTTCCCGCACATTGCTCCGCCCCGTGCAATGCAGTGCAATATGATACGCGACGCTGCTGGCCAGACACTCAACAAGCCCATCCACCTAGTCTCCTGCTCTCCTATAAATCTCAATAGTGTTGCTCTAACTTCCGAATTAATGGATTAAACCGAGAGCCCGGGATAACGAGGGAGCAGCCTGACCGGAATCTGCCAACAATCCCGTAGAGATACCAAGAGTTAAGCTGAAGTACGTGAGCGTACTTTGTCTTTGTCTTCGTAAATGTTGCAGCACGAACGAACCTCATGAAGATGGGAAGAAGAAAGAGAACTTTACAATGCAAATTCTTTGTGTTGTTCCAAAATAATGTGTACGGACAACTTCAGTGGCTTTCCAGAACAAATTGTGAGGTCCGCAGTCATAGAAAGAAGATCTCAAATGAACTGCACTATGCAGGAGACGACTTTGGAAGGTTCATAGCTGATATCGCTTTGCAAACTGCATGTCGGGAGATTTAAAGAATGGGAAATAACACAGATGTGATGTAGAGTTATGAGAAGACGGAAAATGTTATCCGTAGGGTAGACATTCAGATGCTTAGAGTGGGAAGGAATTTGGGAATGTCTCTTGTAATTTATGTTCTTTCTGTTGTACAAGGAATAAGTCTGCGTCGCTGGGTTTTCTGAAGAATATAAGACAACTTCATTCTCTGCCAAGATTTCCGCTCCGAGGGTGAATACAATAAAGACAGTACTGTCAGAACAGGAAACAGGAACTGCGCTAGAACGGAAAATTATATATATAAAAACAGGACAGCCTATGGGGCTATTGATATTATCCGGAAGTGTTAAGGCGCAAAGAGCCGGAAGCTAAGAAAGTAGATCCGAATGACATCTTGCAAAGTTCTTGTTTACTGCCGAATGTCGACCCATTTTATCGCAATAACGATTAGGGGCAGAATTACTTGTAAACTAAAGTAAAGGTTTAGACCATAAAGATGCACTTTCGCAATCGGGACGTTCCGCGTTCAATTTGGGCCTGAAGAACGCCAATTACGAGAGGAAGTTCGGAGGTTTTCCTCAGTCATTCCAAGAAAATGTCCGACAGGGGCCTCAAATTTGACCAAAATTTCTTCCCCCTCCCCATATCACTTCCAACTCCCAAAATTAATCACCTTAAATTTCAAAGATGTATAATTTTGGTAAATAAAACTGTTATTAACAAAATACAAAGAAAATAAATTAGTTCTGTATCGCGAGGATTATAATTATGATAATGTTTTTGAACAATGAAAGAAAAGAGAAGCTCGACACATATCATTACACTTAATGGATTCCATGTGATAACCTGAAGCTGCACAAACCTTCAACAGATCCAGATATTGTGAAACAGGGGTTAGTTGCAGTTTGAAGGCATGCTGTGCTTTGAGGAGAGGAGAAACAAAATATTCAGTTATTTGAACGGTAATCTAGCGCGCAGGAATTTATTGGACTAGCAAAACAACGCCGGTATATAGCAACATATTTATCTTTATTTAATTATACATATATATAAATATATATATATATATATATTTACTTTTGAATGTATTTGACGACAACTGCGAATACAGTCAGGGTTTAGTAAATATTTGTTTCACAATACCTAGAAATAAGAACAATATTTCAATTTGTTACTTATTTACGCCTTCACTGAACATACTAAAAGGTAAAGCAGGCCCATTACAGGCCTGGACAGGCCCAGAGGGTGCCTACAGCACAGGATGGTGGTAGGTTGTCAGCCTTACGCACCGGCCGCTTTTTGCCCCCAGGAAATAACTCCTGGTACTCATTTATGTTAGAGGCTGAGTCGACCCCAGGGGCATAGTGCGATCTGAGGGATTTTTATGTAAATGAAAAATCAACTGACAGCAGCTGGGATCGAGACAGCGACCTTCCGATTTGAAGCACAGTACCTTAACCACTGTGCTATCGCGGTCCCCCTGAACATAATAATGGAAATAATAATAGTTCAATAATAATAATAATAATAATAATAATAATAACGGAGACGCTCTACTCTGCTCTGCTGAAAGCCGAGAACTGCAAAGTCTTGAGCACAGTGACGCACGTACATGCTACCTTCTATTTCTCGCTCAACGAATTACGTCCAGACGAATTTAGATCCATAGATTCTGCACGACACTTAATACTGTGCAAAATTGTTCCAAGATTCGAATATCCATACACTTTGTATTGTAACACTTCTTCCTCTCCTCCAGTTTAAAGGGCCATTGACAGAGACAAATACATATTGTAGAAGGTCAAAAGGTCAAAGCGTTATCACTACATACGGCAGGCAAAAGCCAAAGAGATGCAAGCAGCATTTTTAGGAGAAAATTAACTGCAACAGAGACCGTTCCAAGATCTGCACCGAGACTAACGGTTGGTCTTAGCGCTGTAATTACGTACAGTCACTTGCCTCCTTCTTTCTCTCACGTCTTCTGCCGAGGAACTTCATTAATTCCAGGAGGAATCAAGAGAAATGCTACAGATCTGTTAAAACAACCAATTACAGGCACAGGAGAATGAAGTGGCAGGATCCTTCAGCATTTTAACGGACGCGATGGAAGATGGCGACATTAGCCTACGGTCGTATGCAACGTGTTGAACAAAGACATCTGTGAACTTTGAACTTCTTTTGTAGATTCTATTGCCAGTGGCAGAGAATTCCGCTGCCATTCCGGAGTTCTTACGAGGATTACGTTCCGCTTATCCCACGTCATCGTCCTCATTCTGCTAAACCGGATGGCATGCAAAACTCGCCTGTTTCCTGCTTGCTAAACACGCGGTTCGAATGCCGGCCGCTGGAACAACTACATTGACCCTGGGTTTTAGAGATCTTCTTCAGTCACTACGAACGGAAAAAGGATGTTGTCTTGAAAATACGCTTCTCGAAGAAAGTTCCCTACAAAATTCCTGCTAGTCACCGAAGAAGTTCGGTTCCTGTCCGTAAGTAATAACTCGGTCATTATACGTATCTAGAGTTAGTAGAATTGTTTTGTGACTGGGCTCACATGAACCGGCTGCAAACTAAGACGGTAGGTCACAAAATAAGTTGAAATAACATAAAGAAGAATCTTCACTACGTGTAGCCATAATCGGGCGAAGACAGCACTGTGCGGCACTGCAGCACGGTGCTGTCGGCCGCAAATTTAAAAAGATTGCGAAATGGAAACAGCTGTTACACGACGGCTGATAACATAGGAAGCGGACTGATATCGACAGGGAATACGAAAGCTCGTCCCACGATAGGATAAGCGCCTTAATGACTTGGGAAACCAAGGCGTAGGTGGCAGGATAATATTAAAATGTATTATACAACAATAGCACGAAACTTCAGGGAATGGATTAATTTAGCTCGGAGTAGTGGCACGCGTGAACACAGTAATGAACTACTTAACAAGCTGATGAACTATCAGCTTCTCAAAAAAAATATGCTTCGTGCGGTTCGTTTGTTTGTTAGTGAAATAAAGTTTCATTTTCACAGTGATTTGTGAATTTAAAGAAGGAAATATGAAGTCGCATGTTAGGGTGATTGGCAGGATAAAGCAGAGAGCAAGGCACGCGCAGGGTTCAAAGGTCATTCAGACAGTGAACCATTGCGCTCGGTTCTGTACATTTCAGCAGGCCACTTCAGACTTATATCGATTCAAAGGTGGGTCACGTATACAGAACAAGACGCAACATTCCAAAGTTCCATTGCTTTCTGAGCTCCATATTTTATACTGTGGCTGTCTTGGATGATGGTATAATCACGTACGGTGTATCTGAAACGTCTAAATAATTCTACACATTGTCAGCAAACAGTGGTTAGGAAGGTGCAAGTAGCAAGCTGCACAGTGGTCTAACAGCATGTGCACTGCAGTTCTGATCACAGCGACCGCTAGGAACGTCCATAGATGAGAGTATGATGACAAAGTGACTGGAACAGACAGAAAATGGCAAAGGTTCGACTGGATTATTCTGACTCGGGATAGGTACAAGTGGCAGGATGTTGTGATTACTATACTGAGCATTCGGGTGGCTTCAAATACGGGAGTTTTTTTTTGACTAGATGTGGATCTGTTAGCTTCTGAAGAAAGACTCTTTTCCATTCAGTTAGATAGTTAGTTAATATAGTCCTGATTTACTAATTCAATCACAAACCTTATTCTTGTGAAATCAGAGGTTCTCAAGGAAATGACTATATACTACTATCCTGTGAGATGTGACGCCGTACGATCTGGCATACGTTGTTTTAAGATGGGCCATCACTGAGTTTATTGATCAAACACTTGATAAGACAGAATGTGATAAGCCACGAAATACCTTACTCTAAATTGCTGGTAAACTATATTTATTTACTTGCTTATTTAAAGGCGTTGCCAGCAACTCAGGTTACTGCATATAACAATTAAGAGGATACGGATTGAGAAGGAAGTGGTAGAGTCCTTTCATGATAAACTTAGATGTCACATTCCGGAATGTGCCTGCATAATAACGGCGTTGCTTCAGACAGAGGTTCATCTGGCAACGCCGTTGTCCTGTCGTGCAATCATTTCGGAGTTGGCGTATCAGCTAACACGTCCTTATATCGTGTCTCGACAAAGAAGTTTTATCTTACGGGACCCTTCATTGGGTGGGACATCCCGCTGATAGCTGTCATACCTGTGATCACTATGCAGAGACACTCTTGGCACTGTTCTTTGACCACAGAGTAGGAAGTGGCGGATTATTATCAGCAATATTGGCAACGCAGTTGCGGCCAATTTTATGCTGATATCCTGGATTTTACCCGAGGGTATTCAGGGAAAACGTTGAAACTTCATCTCAGAGTGTGACGCTAGATATTTCCACAGGGCTGAATTGGATAATTCCGGTCTTACGGGATGCCACGCCAGGTAGTGAGCAATTGACTGCATTGCCGAAGTTTCGAAGCAACGTAGCGTCTTCACCTTCAATGATTGGTAAGCCCAACGGTCCACCACACAGCAGAATATCTCACAAAATCAGAATACTGTTTGACGGTTGTTTGACCGTGCATCTTCATCATGAAATAAACTGAAATGCCAACTTGATGCAACAATGTTATTTATTGAAGTTTCTTTAGCTCGACATGTTTCGGACGCATACGCCCATCATCAGGAGCATTAAATGTTAAGCTGCAGCATATGGTTTTCTGCACCGAGTTTGTAGATGGGTGGTGGTCCTGAGAGCCGCTGCGTAGGTCGTGTGTACGGTGCGGATGGTACCGCACGGCACGGCACCATCCGCACCGTACACACGACCTACGCAGCGGCTCTCAGGACCATCACCCATCTACAAACTCGGTGCAGAAAACCATATGCTGCAACTTAACATCTAATGCTCCTGATGATGGGCGTATGCGCCCGAAACATGTCGAGCTAAGGATACATCAGTAAATTACCTTGTATCAAGTTGGCATTTCACATTATTTTATCAGAATGCCGATATCAAGGTTGCTCATGTTCGAACACAAGGCTCCTCGAACATTAAGCAGTAATATTGATCAGCACATCGCGATGTGCCGTATCTTGCTGCCAGGCGGAGTAGCCAGTCGTTACTCAGAACCAGAACCAGTCCGTGCAGCAACACAGCACAAAAATCGCTGAATACAACACTCAAGCAGCAGGATTCCTTAGGTGCAGAAAAGAGTCAAGGCATTCAAAATATGCTTACAGATTCTGTTGCTTCATTTAATATTGGTCGAAAGTATTCCAGATGCGGAGATCTTGCAACGGCTCAGGAGGGTAGTCTACGGCCTCTCATTGCGATGGTTCGAGTTCGATCTCCGACCAGCCACGTGTGACTTAGTGTGAACACGCGTCACTGGGACAGGCTTTTTCCCTCCGGCTTCGGTTTTCCCCTGTCACTATCACTCTACCAATGCTCCATACTCATTCATTCATTCACCTAACAACGACGCTGCATAATCTCAGCTACTGAGCGCGTCATCAAATGACGTATAATTTAGAAAATTGCTGGGTTGACTATGAAGGGTCGGAGCCCAGTTAGAAATATACAGGTTTCTCAAGAGTTCCACTGCGTATCCAGGAGTTTAGAAGCTAATAACTAATTCAGAAGCTTAACAGTTCAGTCTACGAAGAAAGTGACACAAGAAAGTCACTATACCGAGTGACGTTGCCGCACGCCGAAGGGTGAGAGGCTTGGGAAAAAAAGCTAATCGAGATTTTCTGAAGTTTCTTGAGGTGAAGGCCGGAATAATGGCGTGACGTCACGACAATAGCGTAATATTCTTTTGAAATTAAAATTGTATGATAAAAGGTTTCAGTCTTTGACAATGGCCACATGCAGGTCATTCTGCAGCAAAAGACATTTAGAGGAATTCATTTTATCAGCGGATTTAACACTCAATGCCACATATTTAAAAAACTAATTCCAAATAAAAAAATACGCGAACAAAGAAAGAATAAAACGTGGAATTTAAAACTGGAGGAGATCCAGATTTCTTCGATGATAAATGAAGTTAATGTGTATTTTCACTCAATTATTATACCAACTAATGCACTTATATAAAACTTACACATTAAAACACTAAAACTGCTGCGACATGTTTCGGTCCTCAGACCATCATCAGGGAGCTGTATTTCTTTGCCTTGCTAAAGTCACATTAAAAGCCACATTAAAACCAGTCATAAATTAACTTCGTTGTACCAGTAGGGTACTAGCACTAGTACAACGAAGTTAATTTATGGCTGGTTTTAATGTGACTTTAGCAATGCAAAGAAATACAGCTCTCTGATGATGGTCTGAGGACCGAAACATGTCGCAGCAGTTTTAGTGTTTTAATGTGTAAATTTTATATAAGTGCATTAGTTTGTATAATAATTGAGTGACTCGACAACATGCACGGTGTAACAATGAAAATAACGTGTATTTTATTTCGTAGCCTTCCAAAATTAATTCCTCTACACGTTCATTGCATGTGAACATCAAGATGGCTCAAATCAGAGAGCGAAACACGTCGCTATAAAGAAGTATAACTTGTGCAGCAATCAGCTTTGTATCAAGGGGTGCCCAAATTCTCTCAGTGTACCTCCAGTTACGTGTCAAACACAACGTAACGTCACAATCCAAAATATGGCCCCTTTATGACCTATCGTAATCTTAGTCCATAAGAACTGAGGAAAGGTCACTTTTAACTCAGAAGCGTGCCGACAAACTGGAACTATCACAAGCATCGTAATACCGCTTTTTAAACTGGAACTATCACAAGCATCGTAATACCGCTTTTTAAACTCACATCGGTAATCTGATTTCGCCTCACCACGTCTGCGTACTGAACTTCTAGCCTCTCGACCAAATCCACTCAACTTGTAAGGTATGGGCCAAACATTCAGTGTCGCTGCTACAGACGCTGCTACAGAGATTTTTTATATTAACGTAATGAATGGCTACTACACGGCCAGCTGTCAGATGGAGCGCATCTGGCTATGACACGTGGCAGCTCCACTAGAGTGCTGGTCGTATATTGCACTGAACAAAATTTTGAGGCGTGGCAGCACTTCCTTTGTTATGGGTGGTGCTGGGTAAAGACACTAGTATAGTGCGCTACTTTTGGACGTTCGCAGAGTAACGACATTGCGCAGTCACATGGCAGCCAGAAATGTAGATTTTGCATGATTGAAGGAGATATTTAACCTTTAGACGCCTAATGTGAACTATAGTGGTCGTACCGCACCGCTAACCTCTAAAGTTGCATTTTATATATTTATTCAACAAATATAGGTACTGAATATTTTAAACATGGTATATACTCTTCGTTTCTTTCTCTTAAAAATGCAGTTTGTTTCATAATCCTAACTTATTTGGTTCCTGTATTATTCAAATTTTGTATACAGGGTGTGCTAAAATTTAAAAAAATAATTCCGGCACCAAAAAGTTAAATATTCAAACAATATTTATCTACTCCCCATTGGTAAAGGTAAGCTTCACCCTATAACAGCCCATGAAGGCCCACATGGGGAGCAGATGTATAGCTATATTCTTTCTATAACCTCAACTTTAAATGGAGCCGGTGATCAAAGCCACTTCCCGGCCTCTCTATCCCCGAGAAAGAAACGCGGCGCCCAATTACAGGAGGCTGGGTGGGTTCAAGGCCAGTCTGGATGGATGTGAAACACTTCTCCCCGACGAGGATTCGATCTCCTGACCGTCCAGTTCCTTAGCGGGTCGCTATACCGACTAAGTTGTCCCGGCCCACTTACAAACTCCCCACATATAATAAATAGCTCAGGTGTGATTAAGTGAGTTGCGCCCTGAACAGACATCCATCTTTCTTACAACTTACAGCTGTGCTCAGTCTGAAAGCAGCAATAAATACAGACGTTAATTGACCAGCACAACAGTAGGACGGTACCAAATTTCAGAGTTTCCTTCATTCTTTTGCCACTGCGATAGCGCAGTCGGTACAGAGACTCGCCACGACCTGAATAGTCCGAGACTTTAATCCCATTGGGGGCAAGAGATTTTGTCTTTTCTCTACCCGTCCAGACCAGCTCCGGGGCCCACAGTCTTCTCTACAAGTACTAACGGGGCTTCCTTCCACGGGTAAAGCGGCCAGGGTAGGTCTAGCCCCGAGGTTACGAATGAGTAGAACTATACTAAACTACCCCTCTGTGCCCCCTATGACATGATATGAGGTGACCTTGACCTTTACCTTCGCTAAATACTTCGGGTTTAAAGCTGTTTACGGTGTTAAAAGTAACTAAAATGCACATAATTAAAGTTCAAAATCAGGGAACATTGATCTCCGGGATGGATACAAAAATACATTTCACAAGCAGAACGTGATTTGTGTGTTTAAATCAACTTCCCACCTCTCTTGAGAACATAACATCACCTACCAAAGAATTCTGCAAAGAGCAACTCGTCGTTATAAAAGTAATTCGCCGGTCTCTTGGAAGACTTTCACCGAGCCCTGTGACTCCCCAGAGCACAGTATTGTAATTACTGCACTACGCAGTTACACTAAACTTCCTAGAATGATTCTGGAGGTGTCTGATGATCGGGAAGAGGACAACTAGCAGCTTCAGGTGCATCACAGGTGAAAGGTGTGAGCCAGTTTTTGTGCCGCCTCATTACCAAGAAGACTGTGTCAGTAGTGTGTCATTTTATCTTCCCTCTCTCACTGATCATCTGATTTTCTACTTCAGACCTTTCCACCTGGCAGGCCACAAACTTACAGCCCCAGCAGGCATTCACAGTCATACCCACTTTTCCCTTACTTCATTCCCTTTCCATACCCTGAATGCAACATACCTGAGTCCAACAAAATTCCACGCAATGCCTTCACTGCTGCTCGCTAAACATGTACGCTACGCTCTGAGCCGTCAGTAGGCACAGGAATACCCTCCATCTTCAGTTCTGCTAAATGTTTCTGTATGGAGTGCTCAGAGACACGGAAAATCTCCTGCAGATGGCAAAACTCTAGGACCCCTTGTTTATGCCGGCAGCCGGTATGCAATAGGCCAATAGAAGTCTCTCTCTCTCTCTCACACACACACACTTTCTCAAAGAAAACAACCACAATTACAAACGACACAATATGTGGTGTAGCAGAAAGACTACACCAAGGCATTCTTCGCTTTCAAAATGTTAGAAGCTTTCAGAGCAAACAAAACGAATATTCAGTGTTAGGCTACACTAACAACCCTCGACAACAAAATACAGTAACACATTTAAGATTTCCCAAAAAGCACTTCTTTCCTTCCAGTAGTTCAGTGCACCTGTCGGTGTGCTGAACTACCGCTGCTGTAGCAGCAAGCTGCTCATTTATTAACATCACATTTCCAACTGCCGTCATCACCCAAGAGAAACATTAAGAACTCTGCGTGTTATAGTCACCACGTTGTTCCTCTTCCAGCACCAGCCTCCACATCTCTAGACAATACCAACTCCAACCTTCAGATAAAACACATGACCACAAAATATCAGCACAAACTGAACCCGAATTCTAAATTTTTAACCCAACCTCAAGTTACTGAATCGGCTCTTACCCAAATTTCTCCTTCACTAAAATTTTAATGCGCCGTGCGATGGATTTATTGACTAAAATCTGCAAGACAAAAGTAGCAAGCGTGTCATATATATCAGGTTACACGTAACTGCTGTACTTACTGAGCTATACGGTGTTTCTGAGTGGGCTATAACCATTTTAATCCGCACAGGAACGTGCAATTTGCAACGCAACATCAATGTGTGTGTCTGTGATTAATTTGGATCCCGTCACATATCTATGGCCCGTGCCCTCTCTCTCATTTATTTCCTGTAATAACCTCCCCAACCTACGCCATTCAGTTTCGCTGAGATCCTCACGTGTATGGCCCTGTCGTGGTTACCGATAAGAAAAGCTCCGACTGAACCTGCAGACTGCAGCTTGACTAGCGTGAACAAGATAGCGTTTATGGGCGCCTGTGTTGCAAAGCGTCGCTAGAGTGGGAGAAGTCAATTACGTCTCGCGCGCGCACACACACACACACACACACACACACACACACAGATCAGCTGGTGTAATTGTTACCACATAAGATTTCTGCGATGCAGGAACCAATTTCCGTTTCTATCCCCTGCCTTGGCATTTTCTCGTCGTCTCCAAGTTGCCAGCAGTCCATACAGGGACATGGCGTCATGCTGACTGCTTGACTACAAACAGCGGAATGTCAGTCACAGTTCTAGGCTTGCTGCTGCCATCTGCATGGAAAATTACAACAGCTAACTATGCCTGAGCTTGTCTGTGGATCGCGGAGAGAGCAAAAAACTTTTGTGACAATTTGTGTGTATAAATACTCACCACAAAGTCTATGGACGACCCTCAAATGTCTACATCACAAGAGAGCAGATAATGGCACCAGACGCGCCATTAGGTAATGCAAACATGCAATGGTAACTATGGCCATGCTTTCCGCGGAAGGCACTTAAACATGTCCACAGGAATACATGATTTGGTGCTATGTGTTACCGTCAGCGTGCACAAACTGCAGAGCCTTCTGTTCAGCTTGGCCAGGCCTTCTCTTGCAGTGGCAAAGGACTGTGACTTGTTAATTCAGAGCGCAGTACTTACCTGCAACAAACAGACAATAATTGAAAGACATGAGTACGGCGCTAAAACCTAAAATTTGTGGACCGCTACTGCAGCAGTGAGAGTGCAGGGACTGGCGTATCTGGAGAAAACTGCTGTTCTGAGTGGCATAACTGGAAAAAAAAAATGATATGTGTGGGTCCATTTGTAACCCACATCTGAGTGTATGTGTTCAGTAACTGGCAGGCACAACGTACGGCTGTTGAATGACGACCAGAGCAGGCAGCCCTTCTCTTTCACCGCCGATCGTCACAAAAAAATAATACTACAGTAACGTCTTCAACTTCACCCAAATGCATGCCAAACCACGCTCCGTTAGGTTTACGTAGTGCCCAGTAAGACATTTGTAAAAACTGTTCTTGTCAGAATTCCGGCTTCTGGGATATGACGCTTCAGCTGTGGGTCAGTGCTTCCCGACGTTTCGAAATAACGTATTGTCTTCACTTCGAGAGTGAAGTAGACTATGAATAAACTCTGTAGCGATCACGAATGAATAACAAAACTTATCAATAGTAAACCTTAGTATTTTTTTGGGCGTTCAGGTGACCGTGCGTCGTGATAAATTCTTATAATAAAACCAACTACATGCACCAATTCTTCAAATTTATTTTTGGAATAAAATTCTACATGTTTCGGACAGTTCCTCTGTCCATCATGAGGAGTTTTTCACTGTACACACAGCAAACCTGTATGATGATGGACAGAGAAACTGTCCGAAACATGTAGAGTTTTATACCAAAAATAAATTTTGAGAAATTAGTGCATCTAGTTGGAATTTTTATAAGAAAAAACCTGGTATTACTTGTGAAATATAAGAAAACTACCATCACAACCGTCAGCTTGTTTAAACGAGACGCATCGAGAAGAAGCCAGTGTTTTTAAAGCACTCATACCAAATTACATCAGCCGGATGTTTAGAGCCCTAGGAGGTTTCTCGCTCTCAACGAGAAATATTTACTGACAGCGGCCTGACAGAAACCACAACAAACCGCACAGATACAAAACCTACAAAAGCCAGACCTGAGCAAGTTATTCGGTATCGAAAAAAAAACCGTGTTAGAAACGATAGGAGCTTCCGCATATTTTGATATTTTCACTAAATTCTGCATGCCCTGTAGCATCGTGTCTCCTTTATCGAGCGCCCTTAGCGGGATGGGCCAGGCTACATGCAACGTGGGGGTGGAATCGAAGAAACACCACGTGACAGCAGCGCAGGATGTCCAATGCGCTGTACATATGACTGTACCTTAATTCAAATTGTGGATATTAATACAAGATTATTAGTTCTAAATATCTGGAAATAATTTATATGTAATTTTAAAATTGATTTGCAAAATTTTCGTAGCCTTAAAACACTTTAAATCCATTTTTATTTAGTACAATGGCCAACAAATGCAAAATTATTTTGACAAATTATCACACTCCTAACATGTTTCGGCACTACTGTGTCATTCTCAGTGAGCTCGTAGTTAGAACCTTGCCAAGTTACAAAAGTATGTCAAATTCAGTTGTTAATGCAATTTAAAATTAACGTATTAATTATATTAATATTAATGTTAATATTAAGATATTAATAATATTTATGTTAATATTAATATTATCTTAATTCTGAATTGCGTTACCAACTGCATTTGACATACTTGTGTAATTTGGCAAGGTTCTGACTACGAACTCCCTGAGGATGACACAGTAGTGTCGAAACATGTAGGAGTGTGATAATCTATCAGTTAATTGTGTACTTGTTGGCCACTGTACGAAATAATAAGAGATGCGCGGTACAGTCTTTAAAATAAAAAAATAATTTAAATCCCTCTATAGATCTTTCCTTCTGCAGCGAAGAATTTACGTAAAGTCTGAAGTGTGACCGTGTATATATATATATATATGTGTGTGTGTGTGTGTTTGTGTGTGTGTGTGTGTGTGTGTTTGTGTGTGTGTGTGTTTGTGTGTG
>Ga0136643_10004056_pt1 | contig 20014 bp, 8 predicted proteins | sample TergutLab28metaG_FD_96883 | JGI IMG/M metagenome (GOLD analysis project Ga0136643, IMG submission 96883) | Labiotermes labralis P1 segment gut microbial communities from Petit-Saut dam, French Guiana - Lab288 P1 (version 3) (version 3) | ecosystem: Host-associated > Arthropoda: Insects >...
GGGAACCATCTCAGCATTTGCTTATAGACACAGGGAAACCAGGAAAAACCTGTGTCGAGGTGGCCGGTCGCAGGACCTTCCGAATACTGACTTCTAGCCAGCATTCTGGCATCTGAAGTAAAAACAGCAATACACACATAGTACAACAAATAGACATAAGATGACAACAATACACACAAGACAACTAACAACAATACACACAAGACATCTTAAAATACAACACGTCGAAAAGGTAAACAACACCAACACCATATTCGCATATCCGTTTTTCTGATGGAAAAATGCACGAACAGAATCTTTGTGTGTAATGTAGTGTAGGCTTAATAATGGTGTATGTTCACATTCGTTATGTCTTACCGTCCAAAGACACAAGTAATAATCGAGAAACGCGCTGGTATGTCTGTGCAAATACGATCTCACTACGCGCTTTAACCCGTTAATATTTATGCACGCAGTCAAAAATAATTTCGTGAGGCGCTTTTGTGGAAGGAACACCAACATCAGAACAAAGTTTCTTATTATAAAGAGCTTATTAGATGTCTTATTGTAACACACGAGCTTCAAGGAACAATGCTTGAACTCTCGGAAGGTGACTGCGCTCTTTCACTGGAACTCATCCCGCTAGAGCATTCTAAGCTTATTTCGCAGGAAATGAAACTTTCTGAAATTAATACAAGGTAAAATAACTGCTCAGATACAACGGCATAGATATGCCACAGAAGGGTAGATTAATTAAGGTAAGTTCGTGGTACCGCACACTGGTACTGTTAGTGAACTCTGTTCCAACCGATCGCACTCCAGCCACACTACTGCTTTGAGATTCCATTGTTTTATAAGGGTTTTATAAATGGCTTGACAGATCTCTCTCTGGTACAGCCTGCCTAACAATCGGGCATTCGTGACGTCTCAGTGTACTGACCAACAGACGCAGTGGCCAGCTGGGCATTCGTGTTGCGTCAGGAGTACTGTCCAACTAGGTGTCGCCCGTGACATGTTAACGTACTGCACAAGGACAGATTCGTGATACGGCAGCCTACTGTCAAACGAGCAATTGTGGCCTGTCTCTCAGCGCAGTCACAACAGAGAGGCATTAGTCGCGAGTTAATTTCGGCGACGTCATAGTCTTGCTCCACTGTTAATTCCACAATAATGAGGTAGTGGAAATGGCTGTTTGTGAATGGTTGCGAATACAGTGGAACTACATTTATCCGGATTAATTGGGACGCCGAGCCATCCGGATATGCAGACAATCCGGATAAGTAGATTTTTCTTTGAAAATAGACTACAAGGGCGGTTTGAAATTCGGCTGTTGCTATTTACAGTACGTACCTGGGTCTAAACCTTTCGAACACTCCTGATTTGAAGTTCTAGAAGCCATGACACTGTGTAATGTACTTCATCCGCTAACCGCTAATATCACGGCAAGTTAATTTTGTGGCATTCTCGACAAATTTACCCTAACAGCCAAGCCGATACGGATAACCAGCGTTCTACTGTATAAGAACCCGATTTCTACCTCGAAATAGTTTTTTAACTTATGCAAAGGTGGGGCAAGTGCATCAGTGCGCTCGGGTACCGTGTTGCAGATGGCACTTCACGGAATAAGCGAGCTAAACCGAGCGTTCTGTTGACTTCTCAGGCCCACACTTAAGCACTTCCGGGAAATAAGTTTTTAATTATTAGTCGATAAACATCTAACCAACTCCACACAGCAGAGCCCTTCTTCAGCATCTAACAGGTTCCTGGCATTTTTATGAAGACCCGAGGTTCATTACCGTATACAAAACCCCATCACCTACCCCCATCCTGAGCCAGATCAATCCAGCCCAGGCCCCCATCCCACTCATGAAAGCCTATTTAATATTAGCCCCCATCTAAACCTAAGTCTTCCAAGTGGATTCTTTCCCTCACGTTTCCCCACCAAAACGCTGTATGCACCCTCCTCTCCGCACTGTGCTACATGACCCGCCCATCTCATTCATCTTGATTCGACAATCATCTGCGCGAAACCATAAAAAACAACTATAGGCTATTCACGGTGATAGTAGATACTACAGGGAGAGAAATACAACAGCAGCAGTACACAGCGAACATGAAACAAGCGTTTTTTGTTTAATGTGAGCAAAGGAACGTTTATGTAACGTTTATATATGCTACAGGTTGGCAAACGTTCGAAATATTATGACAGGAAGATAATACAAACACCGAATGAAAATTAACTCCTCTCGCCAAATAATTTACACAGGGTCTACTTTCACCTGCACGTTACTCTCAGCACCAATCACAGCGTTCGACACAGCAACAATGATATCTGACACAACTAAAATGGATGTTAATTAAACTTGATGGGTAGAACTGCACTGCATACGTACAGTGTGCACCCATACGTGGCCTATGGTTATTCTTAATTATATTAACACTGGGGATAATCTCGGGAAACAAAAGCAAAACTTATTCTGTGTATAAACGTGCTATTTTCGAGAGAGAGAGAGAGAGAGAGAGAGAAAAAACAAAGTTTATGAGGCTTTACTAGACATGAGGAAAACCGCATGTAATGTAACGCGTATGTCATACTATACGTTTACCCCACAGCAGGCAAATCAAATAAAAGGCCCCGAGCTATGCGTGACCGTTTTAAAGGGTCATTTTGTGCTGACCTCAGAACTGAACGTAAACTTTTCTAACAGACCTGATAAAAACTACAAATTTCCTGTCCCAAAATTTCTACGAACATTATTTCAATGCGAATATCATTTGCGGGTTTGGCCTCCTTTCTTCGTGCCCGTAATTCCGAATTTTAAGCTACATAAAATAATATATAATCACGATAGAGACCCAGCTATAACAGAAGCACACTAATAACAAAGAGTTTACGGCCAGGAAGGACCTAGACCATTGTTTCTCAACCTCTGTAAGTATTAATAACATAGTATTAATAATTAATTACGGCATAATCAATAAAGTATTAGTACACTTATGTGTACGGTGTGGCACGTTGACAAATATAAAATTACATTAAAATTAGTTATCAATTCCAGGAGAATATTTCGCGGCCCGGTATAACCGCCGCGGTTCGGCGGTTGAGAAACTCTGACCTAGACCATTCGAAAGATGGGACCGCAATTTGTGTTCCTACTCTTGTTTGTAACGTGCAACGGAATACACAGTTCGACGCGTGCCTCCACGTGTCGTACCGTCCTCAGAAGGCAGATGCTTTAAGTGAAGGGTCTAGCGTACAAAGAATTTTAATAAGTAACTACAAAAAAATCAGAAAGCCGCTTCGGAATCGGAGATGGAAAGTGCATTATATTAGAAGCGTTCACAGAATGGCGAAGCTACAATTAACAGTTCTCATGGGCGCTTTAACCTGGTGACAAAGTAACTACACTTCTAAAGGTTGGTACATCCCAGAAAACTTGATCCGTGAGCAGCACCGCTGTCAGAATGCCGTTTTATTCCATGGCGCAACAGTCCCTAGTGAGCCACGGCCTCCTCATTATCGAAGTTGCACGATCACACGCAGACATATCACACTCGATACGACTCCTCTGGCCTAATGATCGGCCCGTTGCAGTGAACTCTACCTGGCAAAACTCAACACTCACAACAGACATATATCCTTGCCCCCGAAGGGATTCGAACCCGCAATCCCAGTAAGAGAGCGGCCGCAGGTCCACGCCTTAGACCGCGCGGCCACCAGGATCGGCTGTGAGAACGCCGTAACTCGCCCAAAACCTTAAGACGAATTCTGTCTTGATGGTAACCACCCACTTCAGTCTCACCATCCCACTAAGCCATTTATTTGTGATCTCCCCATCAGCTTTCCCACCAAAATTCTGAACGAATTCCTCGTCTCCTTTAGTGTGTAACGTCCCACCTTTCTAACCCTCCTCGATTTAATTGTCCCAACAGTGTGCAGCGATAATTACAGCCTGTATAGCTCCTCACAACGTATTCCAATTCGACTTACATTCACGTTTAAGTGTGCCATTCCATATGGATGCAAGGCCAACTTTCAATGCCCACACAAAATAAAGACAAACATTAAGTTTCTGTGTTGCAATCTCCAAGCCTTTATTAGATAAACTATTTTGATCTCAGCAAGTTGTTCAAATTTTCGCATCACCCGTTACACCTGAACATTCCAAGTCTTACTGCAGAATACGGCGTGTGTATACTAAAACTGTCAAACGAATGGAAATAACGTGCTCTATCTCTCGATAATTATTCCATGATATTCCAATCGTTCTTCAGTCCTGAGAATCACACCTCAGAATTACGCATTGTTTCATGTACACTGGGCATTCAGTCCTACCCCTGATATAACCGTAGTAATGAACGTGACGATCACTAACACATTTCCTCGAGAACTCGGCTTTCGGTCGACTCTCAAGTGGACAGATACTGGAATAAATACAAGTATCCGACAAGGATAAACCACCTCTTCTCATGTACTCAGTTTTCAAAGCAGAGGGAACTTAAAAAGCGCACACAACCACCTTAATTGGTACACGCATAAGTCTTCGTTAATAAGCTGTTTATAGCGACTAGAACATGCCACTACCAAAGAAGACCTCTAAAATGACTCACTAGCGAGTTGAACTTGAAAGAGTTCAATACAGTCCGGCCCTACCCACCAACACGCGTGGGCGCATTAAAAAAAAGCCCAATTTCATGTTATTTTGTGCGGACAGACGGATGTTTCCTCTTTCCTTCTTGCCACAGATGGATAGTACGCTCAGCGAAGACAGAGACGGCCTATATGTAACAGGCGGATCTGAGTCTAGTACATACAGACATGGCGACGACTGGAGAAACGGGTTCCTCGTCAGTGGGACGCCCGGTTCACACCACGAAACTGCAAGGTGTTGGGGAAACGCGGCAACCAAGTTTGCTGCGCGCTGCAGACTCAGCGATAATTAGCGAATGTATACTAACTATTTAACACACATACGCTGCAACGAAACGAGTGTGAATGCAATTATATTCTTTCACTACGTTACATATGCACGATACCGCTGGCCGCGCAGCCTGCGGCCGCACGCTAGCTGGGATTGCGGGTTCGAATTCCGCCGGCGACATGGCTGTCTCTTGTGAGTGTTGTGTGTTGTCAGGTAGTGGTCTCTGCGTCGGGCTGATTACTCGTCCAGGGGAGTCCTACCAAGAGAGGCGTATCTGAGTGTGATCCTAAAGCCTCGATAAGCAGGCCCTGTGCCACTGGGGGCTGTTGCGCTATGTAACAGAAAATACACTATATCAAGTACCCAGGCTATTAAACCAATTCTACTGGAGACATTTTTAGGAAGAGAGAGGCAAAAATGCCCCACTAAGTCACAAACCTACGTCTTCCCAGTGCATTAGTTAAAAAAAAAAACAACAATACGAATATACTGAAACCGGACACCACAGCCCGCTTCCTACACAGCTCGATAAGGGTTCGTATCTCAGAGAGGCCAATTAAACTAACCACAACGGTTTGCATATGCACAAGCGGTTTACAACTTAGAATAACTTTCAAACAGCTCTCCCCATTCACACGTTCATACTGAACCGAACTAGTACCACACATACAATGTCACATAAAATCCATCCTACTTCAACGGTGACATGATATTCATGTCTGGAATTGTCATAAATGGAGGTCTCTCAACCAAGACATCTTAAATACCCATTAGAACGGTTGTGCAAGAAACAGCGCTGCCTAACTGAAGAAGTAATGGCGATGTGGAGAAGAAATGGCCGGTACAAGAAGTTCGACTTTTTTATTTGCGGTCTGCCTTAATGTATTAAATGGTGCAGCGGAGTGAATTTCGAACCCAGTAGCCAATAAAACTTCGATAAACTAATTATATTATTAGGTGCTCATAGTTAAAATATCTGGCGACAGATCAGGTAAATTATGGGCATATATTAAGAAACATTGTTACAGCAAATAAGCGAACGCTCGACAGGAGCTTCAGTAAATATGAGTGGGCGAATCCGGGGTCTACCCACACCATTATCCAATGCGTACCGGAGATCTTGTTCTTGAGATAAAGCATGAACTCGCGTCCCTCTAGCACCGAGGTTACGACGGAGTACAGCTGTATCTCTACTCCACCTCCACGCTTTCATGACGTGAAGAGTGACAACCTTTCCCTTACCTTACGTTCTAGAAAGCAAGCTTATCATTCAAGACATCTACGTCTAAACATCGCCGTGTTCTAGCCGTTTCTCTTCTTTCCATCTTCGTTTAAATCGGCGTCCGATTTTGTGCCTCGGTAGGACATACCCTCATAGGCGCTCCTCATGGTCTTCCTTGCCATCCAAACAAATGCTGTCACAATACAGGCCTATTAAAATGTACTAGAGCGATTCCCAATGCATCCTCCACAATTCGGCACGGACACAGATCTTCATATTCGAATTTCTAAACAAAAGCATCCGAGAAAGTAATAAAAAATAATAAATAAATGAAATAAACACTTGTAACCCTAAGCCTGGGAAGCTGGCAATCTACACGCACGAGCAAACGCCTGGCCCGTTTCGGGGGTACTTAGCAACATGTGGCAGGTTACATAGGAAGGCACTCCGTCGTAATCCCTCCCGCCTCCAGGCAAGTCTCTTCCACAGTGAAGACAGAGGCTGGAAGTTGCTGCGAAATGTCGGCGACATGTCAACTAACACGCGGTGCAATGCAAGGCCAACTTACGGTATAGCTCAAACCAATTAATCCATAAGCCCAGTGAACACAACCGGTGTAGTCGCTCTCGACGGGACTGGCATCCTGTTGTGAACCGCGCTCCGTCGTACACAGCAGAGTAACACACACTCTTTGTACATTTCCTCTGATGCCAGTGTATTGACAACGGGTGCTCCCAGGAGTCTATCGCTTGTCCCATTCATGCAAAGTTCTTTTCAGGGGAGGAGAAGGGAAATGAAAGCGAAACCAAAAGTGTGTTCTGAAGAAAGTTTCGAAAATTCGGGAAGAATATTCTATCAAACTGCTGCTGACGAGTTCAGAACAGGTCACTGTAAAGTTTGGTGCACTCGTGCTTCGGCAAAGTGGGGGTGGGAAGTAGGGGTGCTGGCATTACCCCCAAAACGTAAATTCCTATTATTCAGAAAAAAAAAGTCTAGATTATGACACATTACTATTTCTTAGGGTACAGTTTCGCAGACACGAGGGCAGTAGAGTTATTCTGAGAAATCCACAAAATGTTGCCCTGCTACACATACACTCCAGTCTTGTGTCACCTTACCAGTTCCTCTACCGTCTACGAAAAATCCTGTACTCTTCAAATCGCATTTCAATTGGCAAGACAATTGTTTTCACGCAGTATTTCTACACACTCGCCACACTACTGACAAAGCCGCACGATTTCAGACTTCCGTCGCGGTGTAAATGAGGTCTTCGCTCTTCTGCGATGTTACGTAGCATAGGTTGGTAGTCAGTTACAGACGTTTCGCGGCAACGTCTTATCTCCGAGTGTCAAACGGCCTGTTACCGCCGTTTCGGTTCCATCTTCTACGATCAACACGTCCAAGAAGAAAAGGTCCGCCATGGAGGCCAGTGTGAGTGGAGGTATAGTTCCACTCATTCTTAACCACGGCACTAGACGGTGACCGACCACTGTCTCTCCCACGAAAAAGGACACTGGAACCCAAAGCGTATGAGGCTGAGAAGGGCGTGCGCCCCACAGCCAGAATGTACCCCCTGGCAGAACAGACAGATCAATTGTTCCTGTCGGAAAGCGAACCACTTTTTCTTGGCCGTTCAGGCCTTAGCCCAGTGACTGTACCGACTGCACTTCCACTGCTCCAACTACATGAAAATTGGGGACTAATTTCAAGCTCCAGCCGTTTTATTCCCGATGCTAGAGATTAGTGCGTTAAAACGCTCTGACACAACAACACTATAAGGAGTGTCAACTCTATGTGCATGCACGGTGCGGACAAAATATAGTTGTGTTGACTGGTCATTGGTTGTTGCAGTTACTACATTCGGGCTTCCAAATATTTAGTTACAAGCCACTTGGTCAGCTCTGCCAGCCACGCTGCTATTTTCTGATCCCCATTACGGCTCAGTTCATACGATTGGCACCGTCACGTTCCAGTCAAGAGCCGTTCAAATATTCTTCGCTGTGCTTGAACAGGTGTGTGTCCAAGCCAGTGTTAGCATTCAAGGCACACAGAGACGCATTTAAACATACACAAAGAAAGGGCATTATGCTTGACTGCAGACGGACCGTCAGCGTACCCCATACCGTAAATACGGCTCATTCGTCAGCGATTACGTAACGATCACGTTTCATTTCCAAAACAGTAACATTTTCATACGAAAGTAACAAATTGTAGAAATATACACCACCAATTTAAATATCGACTTAAATACACGGCGAGGAGTCGTTAATTTCGACTACGTACAGTACATCAAGCAATATCCCGCCTACAGTTTACACAACAGCCGACGGCTAACACTGCCCTCAGCAGTCAATCAATTACTTCCTCCTCCTCCTCCTCCTCCTCCTCCTCTTTCTCCTCCTCCTTCTTTTTCTTCTCTTCTCCTCCTCCTCCTCCGCCTTATTCTTCTTTTTCTTCTTTTCTCCTCCTCCTCCTCCGCCTTCTTTTTCTTCTCTTCTCCTCCTCCTCCTCCGCCTTCTTCTTCTTTTTCTTCTCTGCTCCTCCTCCTCCTCCTCCTTTTTTTTTCTTCTTCTATTCAGATATCACTACAGTCCCACGTGAAACTTCGCGTCCTTAATGGACCTCTACCAGTCAGCTTTGTTTTCTGGCCTCTCTTTCCAGTTTTTAATTTTGCATTTTTTAGTATATGTTTGTAAACAGTTCCGCCATATGTTTTTTGGTCGTCTTCTTAGTCGACTTCTCTGCAGATTACTGTTACACACTTGACTTTTACTATCCATTCCAATAACATAACCAATCCAATTCTAACGACTTATAATGACAAATGGAAGTATACCTAAATTTCCAAACAGCTGCGTTAACTCTTTATTATAGCATTGTATCCAATTGTAGTCCACTTTAATTCCTTCAAACATCCTTCTCAGAACTTTTCATCCAAAAGCAGCCGGCCGTTTAGCAATATCCTTACTTAATGTCCAAGATTCGGCTGCATATGTGGCCACTGGTCTTAATGATGTCTTAAAAGATTTTTATTTTTCTGCTCTCAGTACTGATTGACCCTTCGGTACAGGAAGAAGTGGCTAATGTGCTCTATTAGGCCTAATCATTTCCACACACACACCCGCGCCTTATTTCGGATTTCCTAACGACCCCCACTTACGGACACATTTCCCCGCGTGGTCTCGTCTGTACACATTCCGTTTACAGTTCTGTGCGTATTTTTCATTTCCCCTATTTAAATACAGCCGCCGACAGCGGGTTCGGGCCACGGTGAAAATATTTTTCGGGCCCCCCAGCAAGGACGGACTCTTTACCCCATATCGGGAAGACTGACTCTCATTTGCAGAGCGACTTGTGCTCGTTCTGAAAGTGCCGATTTGCCCATTCGACAACTATGATATTACCGAGAACGACAAAAACATACGCAGTATATTCAGACCCCGGTAATTTGTACCGGCTACGCCCCTTTTCGTCGGCATAGCGACTCGCTACGGGCTGGACAGTCCGGGGATTGAACCCCGGTGGTGGGAAGCGAGATTTTCCGCACCCGTCCAGACCGGACCGGGTCTTTCCAGGGGGCAAAGTGGCGGGGGTGTGGCGTTGACCACCCACTCCATCTACAGCTATACCTCTACTCCCCCTCTGGGCCTTCGTGGCCTGATATAGGGTGAACTTTAAGAATACTTTAACTGGAGCCTCCTACTCTTCTGCAACCCACACTGTTCACCAAGTACCCACACTACAACTACACGCTTATGAAGAAGTCTAGATATGAATGAAAGAACGAACACGCGTGTCGAGATCGGGTGCTTCTGGACTAGGCCTTCGATCTGCCTACCTACCGCAGGAGCAGGAAACACACCACATGGCTGTACATTACCATAATGAGTTTGTGAACAGCCTGTAGAGGTGTGGTTGCAGAAGGCCTTGGACATAAGGTCAACCCCTTGAAGCAAACAAGATACAAACGATAAACGGCGATAATTTGTAAATTACAACTGATACGAACAACAGAACGTTAGCCACAAGGTTCAGTTGTTATATTCCTAGATGTCCGACTACATATAATAACAGTGAAATTAACACATGATGAAATCAAACTCAAGGGCGTAACCTTCACGCACACCGATGTTAAAATAATTCGATTCCGGAATACTAATTACTGTTATAGCTTCAATTACTAGCAACGTCTTAAGCCAAGAAACCCCACACTGAGATGAACATATTTTAAGATTGAGGTCATTCTAATTACACATTAAAATTCAATTCCTACCTCAAACAGAACATACTTCGAGCCCTTTATTAATACGACAATCTTTAGTAAATAGGGAAATAATCGTTATTTACTGGAAGATATGACGATTCACATAAACACACTGGCCAATTGACGATAATTTTACAGTAGATGGTAAAGATGGTTAACCGATCGGTTTGATACTGCTAGCACGAGCGGGTAAATGAGGGTACGTGAAAACGTAAGTGTGTGCGTGCCTTTGTAGGCTTGGTGTAGGTGGGCGAATATCGTTAAGATCGATCTTGAACAGACACAGAGCACGACAGGGCGGTTCCGATCCACGTGGCTCAAAACATCAACCAGTACCGAGCTGTTGTCGACACGGTAATGAACATTAGGATTTCATAAACGGCGGACATCTTTTGAAATAGATGAGCGAATAGTAAATCTGAAGGACAAAAGGACTCTGCTTCATTGAGGTAAAGGAAGAAGGGAATAATTAGTCAGCCACCCAATGTACATTAACGTACAATTGAGGCGCGTTCATGTAACCATTGTTGCAGTGGAATAGCAACACGTATTACATATTCCGAGTGTGTGCCTGTAGTTATCCAGCATGCAAAGCGCCTGCGCCGTATTATATTGGCAACTGTAGGCTGTCCGGCTCTACAGTATTTTTCCATATTATCTCAAAACAGGCATGATTTTCGGAAGAAGTTAGTGAACACAAAATATGTTTCGATTTTCTTCACAACTTTCGACCGAAAAATTGTTCGTTTTAAGTAGAATTCGGCGAGCTATTATCAAAACGTACAACGGTCTTCAAGAAAAATAGCGTCATTCCTGTCAGGTATTAATCAAATTTGAATTTTATCGACATATCTTCGAAATATACTCAAATACCAAATTTAATGAAAATCCGTCCAGTGGGAGCCGAGTTGTCGCATATGGACGGACGGAGAGGCAGACAGACGGACACACAGACATGACGAAACTAGTAGTTGCGTTTGACAGTTTTGCGAACACGACTAAAATCCATTATAACCGAGGTACTCCGAAATACTTCACTGTTTTAGGCACGAAGTGGACAATGAGTGAAAGAGACAGCAGTGACGGGGTAGACACAGACATTTCGGTGAGGAAAAATTAAAGTTCTAAATGTTCTCAGGCAGTGTCGGCCAGTTCATCACGTAAATAAACGAACTTTTGCAGCAAGGTAGCGATTTGGGACGTGAGAAAGACAAGGTGATGGGAAGTGGACAATTTTGAGTACGCAGCGGAGAATATAAGTTTATCACTTGAGCTGAATTTTGAAATTTCTAGCTGTAAAACACGAATCCCGTGTAACGAACACTTAAACAATCTGAAGTGACCAACATTCATGAAGAGGAAAGACGTCTGGAATGGATCGTACCCAGTTGCTGCTGATGCTACTGATTATGGTGATGATGATGATGATGACGACGACGATTATGATGGCGGCGATGACGTAAAAATTAACAATTCACTTCCTATCTCAAAGCAAAACGCTTCAGCAATGTGGTTTAAAAACCATCACTGCCTAATGCTGTGCTGGGTGCAGAAGTGATCGCTGTTTCATCTGAATATAACAGGAAATATACATACAATACGAAATTCGAGAATCGTCACATAATCACTCTCTGCGCGCTAACCGACACGGTGCAGTAGCGTCAACGCACGTGGCTCAGTGTTACCACTGTGACTTTGAAGTTTAAACAATACAAGACTGGATGTGTTGCCTCTAGGTGGTCACAGTGAGACACAGTGCGTGCATAAGGTAGCTGTTTGGTTCCGTACATCAACATACAGGCCTACTCGCACGTATTTTGGAAATACCCAGTTGAAACAGTTAGCTTTGTGCGCATTGATTCTAACTATTGCCAATTAGCGAGGGGAATTACTGACTTAAACCCAATAATTTAACAACAGATCTGTTACAAAATCAACAAAACTAAATCCAAGCGACAAACTCTGTTAGTGTTATTGCATTGCGGCACCCAGCCGAACAGCAGTAAAACGCCTACTCTGTCTCTGTACACTGGAGATTGAACGTTCGAACACGGGACAGGGCAACGGATAACCGTGCTGACATTCCTGAGCCAGTTCAAGCGAAAGTCGAGATACCGTGCAACAAGTCACGAACCCCACCTCAACAGACATTGCCAAGTAACTCGACGTTGCATGCACGTCACTTTGCAAAGACTGATTCCCCAGTTCTAAAACCATATTGGTAAGGGTCAAATAATCCGAACACACACAATGAAGGCATACTGGGAAGTGGAGGAATATCTCCACTCAACTTTAACTTCAACACTAGAGTGAAATGAATCGTGAGATTCAACCTTTAGCCGCTTTACAAAAATATCTTCCCCTTCCAGGATTCAAACCCAGGATCGTCCAGGACTTAGTCTTATCACTATATTGCTTAACCTACCCTGACTCCCAAACCCCTCAGTCATATAAGCAAATAATTCTATGCAGTACCTTCAGTGCATATTTCAAACCCAGCCAGTAATGCAAGGGTTTTAATGTTTAAAGGTCCTTTCGCCGGAACGCAGTGTCACTACTGTGTCGTGTATTTACAGGGCACTGCAGACGAAGGCCTGTTATTATAAATTAATTTGCATGTCATCTCTCTATGGTTTCCGGATCTGATGGAACCAAAATCAACACAACATACATCGTGACGCAAACAGAATATAAGCCAGGAAAGTCAATGGGTACTGGACGGACGGCAGGGTTCGACTCCCGTCAGAACCACAAAACAAAAGAAACGGATGAGGTAAACAGGTTTAATTCGGTCGAGAAGAACAGAGAATCAACACATAAAGGCCAGCAGTGAATTTATGTCTCGAATCTGTAGTATCGATCAGCTTTCTCAAACGTGAATGGAGCAAGAGTATACCGCGAACGGCCCAAAGGTTCAGAAAAACAATTCGATTTCAGTGCTTAAGGCAAAAAATACGAGTTTCTGTAACTACACACACAGAGTACACCTAAAGTATAGGCAGCCATGACTGGTCCTTACGACTTATATGAACTTCGGGCCATTTTTAACAGTTCAGATGGCCCATATATCAAATTTGAACAAAATTTTTCCACTAGGTCGCAGGTTACGGCACCTTTAATTCCGCTATGAACCCCGCCTCAAAGTAATAATAATATCATTATTATTATTAGTAGTAGTAGTAGTAGTAGCAGCAGCAGCAGCACCAGCAGTAGTATTAGTAGTGGTAGTAGTAGTAGTAGTAGCGGCAGCAGCAGCAGTAGTGTTAGTAGTAGTAGTAGTAGTAGTCGCAGCAGCAGCGGCGGCGGCGGCAGTAGCAGTAGTAGTAGTAGTAATAGTAGCGGCAGCAGCAGTAGCAGCAGTAGTAGTAGCAGCAGCAATAGTAGTAGTGGTAGTGGCAGTAGTAGAAGTAGAAGCAGCAACAGTAGTAGTAGTAGTAGCGGCGGCAGTAATAGTAGTAGCGGCGGCAGTAATAGTAGTAGTAATAGCGGTAACAGCAGTAGTGGTGGTAGTAGTAGTAGTAGTAGCGGCAGCAGAAGCAGTAGTAGCAGCAGCAGTAGTAGTAGTAGTAGTAGTAGTAGTAGTAGTGGTGGTAGCGGCAGCAGTAGTAGAAGCAGCAGCAGAGCTGGTTCAACAAATGCAAATTTTTTCTGTTATTTCCGTGGCAGCAGGCGACATCAAACCCAAAACCCTTCATCAGGAAATATTTATTCTAGATTCAAAAACATAATCAATCAGCCACCAAAAGTGCACACTAAATATACATGAGACAGAACACCAATACGCCCTTTGGTCAGCACAGTGTCACTGTGCTGACAATCGCCTGAAAGCGGGATTAGAGGCATTTCCCAAAACGTAACACATTAAATAGACCTACTATAATGGGCAATACCCAACATACATTAATAATTAAAATAACAAATCAGCTAAAATCTCTAACAGAACCAACTACCGAAACGTCCAGTAAATTACACGTAGGCAGTGACAAACGCAGTAACACAGTAAATGTGACATAGGCCTACAGTTACGTGCGCAATATTTCGCATATGCATATGGCATTAAATCTGCGTTCGCAGGACGTCAAATGCATTTTAGCGTCAAAACTTAATTAACTGTGCACGGAAGATACGTAAGTGAGCGGGAAAAAAAATCCCCCCCCCCAACCTTCCCGCTTATTTGCAAGGCTTATTAATAGTAAACACATGCGAATGCGTCACCTTTCACATAATGACTTAAACATTTGGCAGCAGAATCACCGCATTACGCCAGAAGCGAAGTTTTTATCATGTCCAGTAATATTTCAAACCACGCACATTCACACACAAACTAAAAACGATGTATAATCGACGTATAATTTATGTATCCAAACAGACGTATGGGATGGTGAAATAAACACATGACTGATACAAAGGTCTTTGCTGTCATTATTTCATTCAATGTGTGTTTATGAAATCCGGTCGCAATATATTATTGAAAAGCACCATGTAAATTCGCATATCGTATTTAAAGCAGTGGGTTTTCAGAGGTAAAACAGGGGGGGGGGAATCAAACTTCACGGGTTTAAAATTATCCAAGACCTCAAAAATCGGCATTTGAACCACGGTTCAGTTGAAATGGGGCGCGATGAACTTGAACCTACACTCATGCACGTATGCGCACACACTTCAACTGCTATTGATCAGGCCTTCGGTGCCGTCCAGATTACAAATACTGTGAAACCCGCCTACAAAGAAGTAGCAAGGGGCCGAAATTTTTAGTACGTTGAAAGGAGATTCCGTTTCACACAGGTACTTGAATCCTGGATCATTCGGTCTGTGTGAAATTTTACCGCTAAAGACAGGTTTGCCGTATGTCCACGTTCCGCTTAAGACGGGTTTAGTTGTAATTAATTTTGAAACAGTCAAAGCTTGTGCATGGGCCTCTTTGATAGATATAGCAGAAAAGCGCGAGTATCCCCGGGACGGGATTCGAATCCATGATCCTAGAGTTCGAGTGGAACGCACATCGCAACTACCGTGACCTCTGTGACCTGTATGACTTCGTACGTATGGGAAGAGTAGCAAGAAAGGGTGAAGACGTACAGTTGGAATCACGGCGCTGTTTTGCCCGCAGATGCCAAACCTATTTTACATTACCACCAAAATGAACCGTTCCCTGTGAGAGTAGTTGAGGAAAACAATGCTCTGTAACTGATCGCCGTGAATGCGTTGTGACGGCGCGGCGAGAAGCCAACTCAGCAGCAAAGTTGTCGTCCAAGTTTCCTCCTTTCTTCCCTCCCGACACTTGTCGACAACGACAAGAGAACCCACTCAAAATTTTGGGCAGCAGCAACGTGACAACTTTTTAATAAGTCGCAACCCTCTAGGGGGTCGTTAGGAAAGCGACGTAACCGCAGAGAACGGGATGAAGAGAGTGGATGGAGACAAAACACAATCAACGACCACAAAGCGAAGAGGAAACTTAGTTGTTGCCAGCAGTTCGTCTTGTGCAGTGTCACACCAACAGAAACCGGCCAGCTTTTGTGTCGGATTGAAGTGTTAATAAGCACACTAATGGGAGGACAGGATCAACAATGAAAACTAGATGAAATTAAGAAAATAACTCGTGTATTTTCATTCTATTCACCTTAAAATATGTGTGTGAGAGAGGGAGAGAGAGAGAGAGAAAGAGGAAAGCGTTTTAATTACCAATGCTATTAGATGCTGAATTTATGAGCAGCCTATTTAGCATGCATGGCACACAGGCTAGTGTGGTGCGCTTGGTGGAATGTTATGGCAAGGAAAACCGAAGTACCGATGAAAAGTCACATCCTATTTCAATTCTGTACAACACAAATCCCACACGGACTTACCACCTGGGAACGAATCCTGGTCTTCTTAACTAACCGCCTGACACAAGGCACGGCCCTAACACATAAGCGTCATCTCTTATTTTATGTCCAGTTGAAGGTTAAATTATTTACATACATACATACATAAAATAATAATAATTCCACTTCAGCTTATTCTCCAAACAAGAAAACAACTGAACGTAATTTGCTACCCAAGGGTACCACGCTTCCAAAAATGCAAGACTTTTTGAGGTTTCCAAGCTTCGCCCGTCCACGTAAATGAAGACGAATATTAAGCATTGTTGTAATAATCCTGACAGGAGTAAACTGAATTTCTCGAAGGTAAAACCTGTCCTAGTACCACTTTGACCACCATAAATCTCACGGGGACTGACGTGGGACTGAATCCCGGCCTTCGCGGTGAGAGGCCAGCGACTAACTGCCTCGGCCATGGTACGGCTGTATATGGACCGGCAGTACGTGTAAACAGGCAGTACATGTAACCAAAGTTTAAAACTTCAGTTCTTCTTCTTCTTCTTCTTCTTCTTCTTCGTCTTCTTCCTCCTCCTCTTCTTCCTCTTCTTCTCTTTCCTCTTCTTCCTCCTCCTCGTCTTCCTCTTCTTCTATCTCTTCTTCTTTCTCTTCTTCTTCCTCCTCTTCTTCTTCCTCCTCCTTTTCTTCTTCCTCCTCTTCTTCTTCTTTCTCTTCTTCTTCTTTCTCTTCTTCTTCTTCCTCCTCCTCCTCCTCTTCTTCTTCTTCTTCTTCTTCTTCTTCTTCTTCTTCTTCCTCCTCCTCCTCCTCCTCTTCTTCTCCTTCTCAGATGGCCCCCTACAGTCCAATGCAGACCTTCGCTACTCTAAAGCACTTCTCCCAGTCAGCTCTGTTTGTTACCTTCTCTATCCAGTTTTTAGGCGCGTTCGCAAAACTGCGAACAGCGACTACTAGCTTCGTCATGTCTGTCCGTCCGTTTGTCCGCATGGAACAACTCCGCTCCCATTAAACGGATTTAATGAGAGTTTATATTTGAGTATTTTTTTGAAAATCTGTCCCGAAAATTCAAGTTTCATTAAAATCGGACGAGAATAAAGGGTACTTTACATGAAGACTACTAAACATTTTTGATCACATCTCGCTCAGTTCTTCTAGAATGAGAAATGTTTCACACAACAGCTGTAGTGAAACTCAAAACACACGTTTTATGTTCAATAACTTTTGTTTTCGAAAATCGTGCCGTTTATAAGACAATGTGGAAAAATTTTGCAGATCGGAGCACGCCACAGATGACAATATTGCGCATGCCCATTGCATGCTGGATACCTAAGGCTACAAATCCACAAACAGGCTGCGTAATACTCATTGCTTATCCCCTGCAACAATGGTTGCACTAAAGCATCTCATTGTTACGTTCTATGTACAATGTTCGTCATTTTAATTTTGCATTTATTAATATCTGTTTGTACACAGTTCCACCGGCTGTGGTTTGGAACTTCAGTTCCTAGCTCGCACGAAACACACTGGTCTCCCATTAAAACAAACCAGTCGGTTTATGTAGTTTACGGAAATAATCGCGACGTACAGGAAAAATAATCGTCAATTAGGTGACGGTTGATTATATTTTGTATACTTATGTATCTTCAACACAGCGCGAGATCCCACTTAAAACAAAATAATCGCTGTTTATTCTCAGAAACAAAGGATATTCATACACCCTGTGGGCACAGTGTAAAGTTTTCCGCATACAACTTTAATTGACAGTACCAAGCATGCGTATAGTAAGTGACTGTGCATTAAATGGTGTTAAATTATTCGTACCAGCATGTAACACGGACCACGAACGTCCGTAGGCGACGAATTCATTAAGAAACTACACTAACGCCAGTTTATTGCATGAACTTTACCGTCTCAGTCAGTACTTACATAAGACGCGCCTAATTTCAAGTCACGTGTTTTGTTATAATTAATAGAAAGTGAACGTTTTTACCAATATCCAACGAAGTTTCCTATGGAGGTCAAATAACTGTACCACCACGTCATCAACTGACACAGATGAAGTACACAAAAGGTCTACCCATTCTTGGCTTCAGATTTATATGGTGAGACGCCATCCGCAGTGCCTTAGGAAGCTGGACGGACCCCAGAAGCAGCCTGAATGTGGTTATGTAAATCGAATTATCGTTGATTTTCTATCGTTCTTGCTATTAATAACGACCACTACTCATGCATATCTGTAAGTGTCCCCACATTCATGTCCCTCATTGCAATGTGGTAAGTTGTCCATTACTCACCAAGAATATTCCTGAATATTCACAAGACTTAGTCGTAGAATGAAGGATAATACTAATGTGGATCTTAAATCTGGCAGGAGCGTGTTGGCTGTATTCACATGGCTCAAAGCAGTGTAAATGAAACATTCGCTATTCTGGTATGTTACGCAGCGCTGATCGGTAGTTACTTACTGACGTTTCGGGACACCCTATTGGTCCCGAAACGCTTGGACTGCTTGAACCTTAAAGACGGAAACTATAGGTTACCTTGTAACGTCGGTAACTAGTTATCTAGGCTGTATAACAACCCAGAAGAGCGAAGACCAGGCTATCAGCTTCTCAAGAAGGACTTCACTCAGTCAAGACAATTAACGTTTCGACCTAATCGAGAGGTATTTCTTAGCGAAAACACCCAACGTTCCTTACCACCCGGTGGTATTCAACAGTCAATTTTAGGAACTATGGAGCCAGTGGTTCATCGCGATTATTTCAAAGCAGACAGATCCTGCATGGCAGAAAATGACTCTTACGGTATTTAGTTGCAGAAATGAGGCACATCAACCACTGTTGTGTCATTAAATCTGATGACCCTATTCGTTACCCACGACATTTCTCGGTTGAAGTGAAAGCAAACGGGGGTCGTTCAGCAGTCAAGGGAACAGTTGCTGGCGACAGAAATCTTGATTGGTTTCCACCCCAAGATAGAGAAGCATTGTTTCTATGCATTGACCGATTTCTTTCTTCTCCTGAAGGAAAAGGAAGCGAAGTAGCACGCAGTAGACAGGGCGTGACAGGCAGTTCGGTAGAATTTATTTATATAACTCTCTCAAGTTTAATGTTATTGAATTGGAATAGAAGTTTGGTACCTTCGACACTAAAAACCAGAGCTTGTTAAAACTTGCTAAAATTCTTGCTGATAGAACTGCGGTCGCGCAGCACAGTTCCTATCGCAGATTAGGATCGCTTCGAGTACAACAGCCTTCGTACGTATTAAGAAGGCTGTCGCGACTACTGGTGACAATAGGCCTCACTCATTTCCTTGGGCAACGTAGGTTCATAGTACGAAGATTGTCTCTCAATCGTATCGTGTCAGCGACTAGACTTCTCTTACGATGCATGTTGAAATACTGTAAGCAGCTTGTACAGAACTACTGACGATGAACAGCTGCTTGTTCGAAACATGTCGAGGATAAATTAAGTGAAATGAATTATTAAGAAAAGTGTGCATCTTGCTGGCCTTTCTCACGTATGTTTATCACGATGCGCGGTTCAGAGAATGTAAAATCTAAAATGTCGTGTGGAGACACATAAAATAATTCTGTGGCAAATATTACTGACCTGTCAAAAATTAAGAACACAGTGAAATGAGGTTACTCTTACTTACTCCATGGTGCAGAGTCCTTCTTGAGCAACTAACTGGTTTGCAGCTAGTCAAGAAATTCCCCGCATTTCACGGAAACCGAAGGTTCATTACCGCACTCACAAGCGTCCGCCACCTGTCTCTATCCTGGGCCAGCCCAATCCAGTCCATATAC
>Ga0136643_10004061_pt1 | contig 20008 bp, 7 predicted proteins | sample TergutLab28metaG_FD_96883 | JGI IMG/M metagenome (GOLD analysis project Ga0136643, IMG submission 96883) | Labiotermes labralis P1 segment gut microbial communities from Petit-Saut dam, French Guiana - Lab288 P1 (version 3) (version 3) | ecosystem: Host-associated > Arthropoda: Insects >...
CACCCAGCCTTCTGTAAAATGGATATCGGGTCTTTCCCGGGGGTAAAGTGCGGCCGGGGCGTGCTGCTGACCACTCACCCCCTTCTAGTGCCGCGGTCGTGGAAGAGTAGAGCTCTACCGACCCTCTGGGCCACACCGGGCCTGTAACGGGATCACTTTACCTTTACCTTTAATATCCATTTTAATGTAATTCTTTTATTTGCGCCGAGGAACCAGGGTCAGTCAGTAACTTACGGTGATTAAATGACGGTTTTGACGATCGATGAATCGGTGTCCGAATCCAAAAGATATCAGATACTTTTTCTTTTTAAATATACCGTATATTCTCGAATCTAATCCGCACTAGTTTTTGCCGATTTCTTAAACGAAAAAAAAGTTAGTTCGCGATTGTAATCCGCACCTATGGGAGGTCGATGGTGAAGATAAAGATGATAGTGACTGGGTGACGGATAACGATTCAGTTATGAGTGTTGACGGCGAGACTGATGAATAATAAATTATAAATATTGTATAATAAATTATAAATAATAAATAAAATAATAAATTACTGTATTGTATTGTTCTTACGGCACGTACAGCGGCTCTATCATTTTTCCAAAGTCCAGCTCATGACCGCGAATCTAATCCGCATCTGATTTCTTAGCCCTCTGAAACTGTAAAAAGTGTGCGGATTAGATTCGAGAATATACGGTAATTCAAACCTTGTCACAACCGGCTTTGGGCCCCAACCGGTCTTCTGTACTGGATAACTGAGGTTCTAAGTTCAGAATGCATGGAGCTGTACCTGGCGTGGCTTCATGGTGTGTCGCTTAATGAAGTACGGGAACTTTACCTTAAATCTTACTTGTCATTTATACTTGTTTATCCCAAATAACCTCGTGCCTTTAAGTGTTACAACCTACGTACGCTACGCATGCTACATTCCCCGCCTGTTTTATTCTTTTTGGTTTAATCACCATAATATTTGATGAAGGGTAGCAATTTTGAATCTCTTCAGCCACGAGTTACTGGATATGATGAACTGGGGAATTAGGAAAGAAGGAAGTGCCGTGCGCCAGTCTGGAGGTTGTCGTGGTATTCTACAGTTTTATCGGAGGGAGTGAGGAAAGTTGAGCTAAGATGTCGGCCGGTAGCCTTAGGCGTCACTTGGGAGTGCAAGGTGCGAGGGCAAATACCCTCGAATATTTTTTTTTTAGGTGAGAATAGAATTTTGGCTGCTGAGTTGAAGAAGGGAAAGTAAAGGAAATAGAAGTATTTTCTAAAGGATTATTTGGATGGTGTAAAGACAATAAGATAAAAAACCTGTTTTTTAAGGGTCGCAGAATAGAGGCGTCCGAGTCGCCTGTTTGTGAAGGAATGGAGGCACTGTAAATTATTCTCTGTGCCCTCAGCCTAAGGTCATTGTTTATCAAGTACTGGGTCAAACGTATCTTCCACGTCTTTGTAACTTGACTCCTGAAATTAAACATTGTAATATCCATGGTCGCACGATCCCAGTGGCCGCGCGGTCCAAGGCCTGCGGCCGCTCGCCTGCTGGTTTTGCGGGTTCGAATCCCGCCGGCGACATAGATGTCTGTCTCTTTTGAGTGTTGTGTGTTGTCAAGTAGAGGTCTCTGCAACGGTCCGATCACTCGTCCAGCGGAGTCCTACGGAGTGTGATATGCGTGTCTGCATGTGTTCTCGAAACCCCAGCTGTGAGGAGGCCATGGTCCACTAGGGCGATCGAGCCATGAAAAAAAAAAAAAAGAAGCCATGTTCGACTTCCACTCCCGCCAAATGGTATTAGCCAAGTTACGTCTATGCCTATAGCCATGCATTTAGTCCAGGGATCGTTGGAGTATGAGGTAGGAGTGTTAACCATTGAACTGTTATGTTCGGACCATCACTGTGCCAGCCATCTTGCTATTACAATACACCCCTACATTCGAAAATAATGCACATAAATTTTCGAGCATGTACAGTTCTTGGGTAGAAAGCTTCATATGCTGCTTGTTTAACGAGCATTTTAAACTGTTTTTCTACAGCAAGTCATAACATTCCGGAAGAATAGAAAGTTGTCACATGTAGTGTGCAGCGATCGTTACCGTTATTTTTACGGGCGTTGAACTACGATGCTTATGTGTATGGAGTGGTAAAATGATAATGAATTGGGCCATCACATTAGCAAGAAGTCACAATGCAACCCGATAAAAGCAGGGGCTGTGAAGCAGGTTCATTCAACCTGCCGACTGCATGATAGCAATTTGCAGCTATTTGCTGTTATGAAGGCGATGTCCTGATAAAATTCAATGGGTACCAATCTTCGGAATGATACGCTAGCTCGGGTACAACCAAGGGGGGGGGGGGAGGTGGCGTGCCCGGCTGCAACTCACCTTCAAATCGAAATTAAAAGACGCGGATTTTTTAGGCACGATGATGTTAAACGTTCTACTGCTTTTTATTACTCTTGAGCCGAAATCAGCCACTGAATTCGGCTGATGACTGTTAATTCAAAATTTTGAAAAATAAAATTAAAATCTTAGGATGTCTTAGATGAAATTAAAAAAAAAACAAAGATTAGATATTGTGATTAAAAATTAAACGAGTAATGGATTATGTAGTTATATTTGTGTGTGTAAATGCAGTTGCAAAGTGTTAAGTTACAGTTGTACTTACGACGTGATTTTGTAACATAATTTTTAAAATAAAAAACAAATTGTATACAGAATTAGGGTCAGGCCCCCTCCGCCACATTGAAAATTTCAGGGTTCGTCCCTGTAATCTAGTACGCCACATTCCTCCCTGGCTTTTGATTAAAGTCAGTACCTGTTGCAGCAAAATTACATTAGCACATTGCAACATAGAATTGCGACTGACTGCCCGCATTCCTTTAGTTTTGCACGGAAAAGGGAATTGGACGTAAAATGAGTCTTGTTTTCTGTACTGCTTTTGACCCAGACATTTCTTGAAACAATAAATATTTATTAATTTATTCTCAAGATGTGTGCAGAAAAGCATGACGTATTTACGTAACGTTTCCAGTATTTTTGACCTTTTTTAGCTGACATTTGAATGTGTCAAAAAATATGAGTAGAAACTCCCCATTGCTGAAGATCATTAAAATGAGTTATACAACTTTTGTCGGGTTCTTACGCGCTGACAGTCAAACACATAGACATTTTGAAGCCAGTAGACTATTTTTTTTGTAAATTTTCTTTGCGAGCGCACCGAAGATGATAAGCAGCCTGCACTGTCCCAAGGCAACGCTGAGAGCTGCAACAAAACCATCTTTATTACAGAAGTCTCACCCTAGTTTACCGGAGATGCCCTGTGGTTGGCTCATGTGCATTGTACAAACTGGTCTCTGTCCGCTGCAAACTTTGTTGTAAAGGATACTCGACTGTATGAGGTGCATAAATTTACGCCCTTTGAGGAGAAAGTTGTGTTTAAGGGCTGTCCTAACTGCGGTAGCCTGAAGAAACACCTAAACATTTTTGTTGGTAAGTTCCAAGCGAAGGGAACTACGTGTAAATGGGAGCAATATATTTGAGTCGGTCATAGTAAAAGAAGTATAGCACGATTACGTCCATTAAGGCGCTAATATGTTTCATGGCAACGTTCAGCGCGAGGCCCACACACCGCAGGTCCTCCTACCTCTGTCACACGATTGCAGCTGCTACGTCAGGTGACGAACGTTGGAGTTTCCGCCGCTCTGACTGCAGAAACACGATGATATTTACGCACACGACTTCGCGCGCACTCTCCCGACTTGTGACGTAAGCCTAAGCTGGCTAACATTACCTACGCCTGAAGCTACAGGGACTTTGTGGAATTATTTCTGCTATGAACGGATAAGGGATTGACACTACGGCCCTCTATGAACCTTGGGCTTTTGTGGAGGTACAACTCCAGGGGTTTTTTTTTTGTAAATTCCGGCCCTAGGTGAAGGTGACGAGTGAGGGTCAAGCTCTGGCCAATTTATCCCAGCGACAACAGTCTGCGTTACCCATCGGATAGGACGCTGGGCAGGGACTGGAGCTGCTCTGGACGCTGTAGGGAAGAGAAAACTTTGCGGCTCCCCTAGGAATCTAACCCCGATTCTCCGATCGTCCAGCATATAACAGAATCACAACTCTGAAGTGAAATGGGTATTCGTATAGATATGAATTATACCAAGAATATTATTTTAAAAAGTTTTTAAATACAGTAACGAGACGCGGGTATTGATTGGACGAACTGAAGCTGCAGGGAGTTTTAGACCGTGAGACCTTGAGTTGGGTACATACAGTTAAACAATAGAGAAAAGAAGTGCTGAAATATATGAGATAATCCAGTCGATGGTAACACTGCGTATAGAAAGTTTTGAGACGACCATGTCGTTGGCACCTCTAAAGTTAGGTAACTGTTAATGGTAAGGAACTCGTACAAATCTCCGGAAGAAGATTAGGAGCATCCAGCAAGAAATAACATACCTTCCGCATGACCAGCTTTTCGTATTAAAACGCTTAGCTTTCGAAGCCAATGGACTGAAATTTGTGAAGCTTATTCCGTACTACAAGGAGGATATTGAGTCCATTTTCTCAAGAACTTTATTATAGGATACAGGTAACCGGATAGCTGAGTCGGTGTAGTGAGTACACTACCTGCTGGACTACCGGAGTTTCCGGGTATATTCTCGGCGAGAGTAGACACTTTTTCTACTCAGCAGCATCTGGACCAGTTACGGAAACCTCCCTGCCTCCCATAAAATAGTTATCGGTGGCTTTTACTCCGGCAGAGTGAAGCTGACCATGTGCCTCAACATAGACCGTGTTTAGGAATGCATGGAGCTATACCTCCACTTTCCCCTGCGTCGTATTGGCTAAGGACAGGGACAGCCTTACCTTTTTCTTTAAACACGGAAGGGCGCAACGCATCAATTCTGTGGCATTATGAACGAGCTGTTGACCTTGCCAGAATTTTCCGTACTGTTCAGACACCCCAGGTGAGGACAGTAGCATTCTGAACATTCTGCTTAGTGGGAAGCGACGCCGTCTGGCTGTTCTGGTGGAAGTTACTTCCGTCGCGAGAGGGAAACCCGTTGACGACATACATTCCGCCATCTTCTCAAAACATCGATAAGTTTGGCGAGACGGTTGGGCTACTTCACTTGTGCCTGTTCCAGTATCATGTTTCAACAAAAGTGAAAATCAGTACCGAAATTCAAACTGCTGCCACTAGATGTCTGATAGAGCATTTGTATGTAGAAGGTAATTCTTCATGTTTCGCTTTATTTCAGGTTTGATAGCATAATTAATATTATTGAATGCGTAGGCTCCTGCGTGTACAGAATGAAAAGAAATTGGCGAAAAAAGATAATTGTATTGTTATTACATCTGAAAATTTTAATCGAAGTATCATACAAAATGTTCCCTGAGATGTTTCTTTTAGGAAATACACGTTACCGTCAAATGGGGCAACTCGCTTTTCGGCAGTGTTGTCACGAAGATAAAGCGCGATGCTAGGTGTGATCGTACGGAATGTACAGCAGGGCACAGTTCTTAATGGATGATTGTGGAATACACGTGCTATAAATACTGTGACATGCTGTTCGCCTTTGGTGCCTGTAATAGTGGTTCGTACTGATAGACGGGAATTCCCCAGCATTATTCTGTTCAACGTCATCCATACGCTAATGCATATCGACAATTGAAGCAGTGCCTGCTTGAGACGTGAAGTGTGACATATACGAAACTTGTGAATGTCCACGGGCTGTACGGATACGAACCGGTGAAGATGCCATAATTGCTGCTGCGGGAAGAGAGCCATGGAGAATCTGACGTGATATCGCACGGTAATTGGAACTGGCTCAACCGAGGGCCCTCAAAGTACTTCATGACCATCAGTTGGGTCCATAGCACTTCTCGCGGAACGCGCACGTGTTTCCAGACAGTCGTTCTCTTCACCTATTGTACTTAAAACATCGGGACGTCCATGGTTTGTTCATTTGATACCTTGCGCCATTCGACAGTGACGAAAACTGAATGTTTCAGGACATAAGTTATATAATATCTACGTCATTTTTAAAATAGGTATTACACTACGGAGAGCTTGTGCGATATTTTTCCCTCTGTATAAGCCTCACAGGGGTTGTGGAGGGTATAAATTTAAGCCTAGTACCGACAAAGGTACGCGGATCAGCCGTTTTATTCACAGAATTTGTTATCCCCTTCGAGACAGAATTGTGAAACTTGAAACGGAGTTGGTTTGCTTGTTAGAATACCATGTTTTAAACATGAATACAGTGTTTGAGGAAAATACGTCTCATGCGGCAGAGGTCAACCAAGAGGCCCTTGCCGATTATGCAACTGAGCTGTCCCATTGTATTATCCTTCCTGACAGGACTTCGGCCTCACACCATGCTTAGCACAACCATATGGTCTATCTGCTCCGTAGCTGTCCTTTGTGTGCCTTCTCCTTGTCTCTTACACATGAGTGGCACCAAAGGAATCAACCTTTGGCTGAGAGCACAAACGGAATTAATTAAGCAGCAAACTAAAGATGATAGAGATGGTCTGCCTGATATTCCATGCCCGTGGTTCTCAGGGAGAATTGTTTTCCTTAACGAAAAATCAATTATAAATTTAGATGCAGGGGCCTTGGATTTAAACATTTGTGTACTACAGGAGAGATAACCGGGTCAGAAGCGTTTATTTTTCTCGTATATTTTTATGCTTTATGAAAAACTGAATTGTGAGCACTGTAGGACATTTGCGTATCGGGAGGAAGAGGCAAGCACAGCAGTGAAGAACAAGTTTGGAAGATGTTTAACATGTACTGACAAGACTAATAATAGGTGTAGTTGTTGACAGCAATACGTGTGTCATTTTTAATATGATGTGCCACAAAGGGATGAATTTTACAAACAAAAAAGTTGAGTTTTCCGAAAAACGTGGTTGGACGGTTGGAAATCCTGTGTCATATTTGGGAAGTGCCGGCTTCAAACTCGGAGGCCGACCTTCGTGACTGAGGCTTTTCCAGGGAAATGCCGGGTTAATACATGAAATTAGTCGACGACATTCCACATCTTTCCAATGCATTATTCTACTCCTGTAATCATTGCTGCAGTTCAATACGCTGGTCTACTGAATGACCAACCAACTAGCCACATGGAGCAAAGTCCATGAGCAGATAGCGAAGATATTCCCGCCTTATATGGAGTCCGAAGCTCCGTTGCCATATTTGCGAGGCCCTGTGGCTGGCCCATATCCTGACAGTTGAATTCAGTCCACGACCTGCTTTCCTCCTGCTTTAAGATCGTATTTTTTTAATGTATTCCAAGCGGTCCTCATCATTAAGGGTTTCCCACTACAACTCTGTACGAATTTATCTTTTCTCCCATGCGTGCCACGTGCCCCGCCTATCTTGTAGCCCCAGATCTTATAACTTTAAAAACGTGTGACTAAAAGTACAAATCATGAAGCTTCTTGTCACGCAATTTCCTCGAGCCTTCCTTTACTTCCTCTTAGATCAAAATATTTTTCTTCAGGATTCTGTTCTTGCATACTCTCATTCTGTGTTTTGTTTCCCAATATGGGACCAAGTTTCACACCCATACAAAATAACAATTTATATATTTTAGTCTTTACGTTTTTAGATAATTGACAATTAGACAAATGGTTTAGTAACAAAAAGTAGCAGGCATTTCCCGAATTGCATGTGCTTCCTCATGAATTCAATTGCAATTTGCTGAATGTTGTTCCAAAATTTCGTAACTATCTTATGTTTTGAAACGATTTGTTGTTAACTACTTACCGTCGTTAAATAAACCACAAATAAAATAACATAAATAGTGTGTAATTGGAGTGGACATTTCAGCCCTTCTGTTTTGATTGCTTTTACTGCCTGCAGAGCGTTTGAGGGACTCGGAGAATAAGTCTGAAGGTGAATTGTTTCCAGAGAAATTGGAGTGTTAACTCTGACGGAATTAATCGAAGAGTATTGGCTGAAGAGGGTGTTAGTAGCTTGTAGTAGTGGCCTAGTGGCAGTGGAACGAACGTTTATTGATCCGGCATCTAACGACTGAATGACCCGGTCCTCTGAACTGCTCCTCTTTCGAGGTTGTCTGTCTGTCTCTCATCACCTGGCGTCGCGAATTATGACATATTGTTTAACGACGTTCAGCCCAACGCAGAACTGAATTACTGTGTTTGTAATTCTACCGGAAAGATGGATATTTTTGTTGTTCTTTCAGAGGGAGGGAGGGTAGGACTGTAATGTACATCAGAATTAAGTGATGAGTTAATGAGTTGATGAGTCACGTTGTTAAAAAAGGAGTGAATGGGAGACGTAGTGGCTAAGCGAATGGTCTAGCGAGCGAGAAGGCGAAAGAGCGAATGGATAAGCAAATGAATGATTTAGTGACTGAATGACTAGTGGAGTGAACGATACAGAGAAGTAGAGAGGGGATTGTTCAGTGGCGAAGATACCAAATGATGGACCAGGGAATCAAGGTTCGAGTCTCTGTAGGGAAAAGAGGTTTTTGTCTTCTGCGCCATATCCAGACACACTGTAAGGCCCACTCTTCCTCCTATCGGGGCTTCTTTCACGAAGAGTGAAACGGCTGAGGCGTGAAGCTGACATCTAACCTTCGTATTGTGCTGAGACTTGAATGCGTTGAAGCTATACCTCTGCTCCGTCATACGTTTCTATTGCATGACACTTTGTACAGAACAAGGGCTGCCTGTACCTGTACTGGTTTATTGAAGCAATGAAAGGATTTGAGTGAGTGAATTGCAAGATATAATGTACGTATTCGACGTCTCCGTCATGTCTCCATCTTATTAAAATTATATAAGCTCAGATATCGCAACCCTACCAACACTAGGTGATTTGAATGTCAGAGTTCTCCCTTATGCGGAAGTTCAAATTGGTGACATACTTTACTGTTTTTAGAATAAAACGTTTGAATGAGTGTTTTGTTTTCACACTCTTGTAATTTATCAAAAGCGAAACACGTTTCTAGTAACCACGCACCATTTCAAGGCCTTCGTCTGTTCCACATCAGCTGTCAATTTTTTTTTGTACAGCCAGTAGCTACGGGATATTTCAGATCGCACTTCATTAATGTTACTAAACAAGTCTTGCAGATTATAACAAGTCAGCGAGTAAGATGGAGACCAACTTACACAACATCGCGCGGCCTGCAGTCCTGTACCATGTCTCTAACACCAAGTGTCCGTTTCTATATAAGGTCAACAGAAATCCTGCGAATGGAATTCAGCCTTGGAATAGACATGTCTTGCCATAATCGTCTGTAGTGTCATTAAAATAACTTGGAATATCCATTTGAAACGCTTTTTGGGGCGTTAGATTTACTGAAAAGCGCGAATCAAGGCATATTCGCTTGCGGTTGTCATGGTGATGCTCTTAGGCGGGTTTCCAAAATAGCGAAAAGCGACTTAAGTTTCTCATGTCTTGTCTGTCCATCCTTCAGTTTGTCTGTTCGTCCGTTTGTCTGTCTTTCCGTCCAGCCATCCATCCGGATGGAAAAAAATTGGCTTCCTCTGGACGGATTTTCATGAAAGTTGATATTTGGAGATTTTTCGAAAATATGTCGAAAAAATCAAGTTTCCTTAAAATCTGACCAGGATAGCGGAAAATTTACATGAAGACCTATGTATATTATGATAATATCTCGCTGAATTCGTCTCACAATGAGAAATAATTCAGACAAAAGTTGTAGAAAATATTAGAACATAGGTTTATGGTCAATCATTTTTTTACCGCAGTCGTGCCGTTTATGAGATAATGTGGAAAAAATATGGTAGAGCCGCGGATAACAGTGAAATAAGGTGCATGCGCTCTGTATGCTGGATTACTAAGGCTGCAGACACACACTCAGTAATATATCTTACAATTCAGTAGTTATTGCTTCTGCACAACGACAGTGGTTTGGCGAACGCGCCTGAGTGTTGCGTTTGGGTAGGTACGTTGCCTTTTTTGGTCGTAATGAATGAGTCACCGATTACGAGCGGAATGGTGTAGAATTATGAACACTTTCTGTACTGAGTTGACTAACTAATGGAAGACCAATTAGCGAATGAACTGGCTCCTACACTGTAGGATTTAAGGCGCCTCAGCTGATCAAGAAATGACCCACATATTATGCAGTCCCAAGGATTACCATGCTGTCATAAGCGTGCCTCTAGACACTACCTTAATCTAGTCGTTTTCAGATTATATATCTTCCCACCGTACTTGTCTGAGACCAATTTTAATATTATCATACTGCCGCTTCTCCAAAGTGTTTTCTTCCTTTGAGGGTTTTCGATAAATTTTTGTATCAATTGTTTAGCGCCCCGTTGCGTGCTACATGTCCTGCTCTTCTTATCCTCCTTCGTTTTAGCGACCCTCATCATTTTGGATGAAGGGTATGAACTGTGAATCTCATAATTATGTATTTTTCTCTCCATTAACCTGTTATTTTACCTCCCACACATGCTTTGTTTTTCTTCTCGGATCTACCTTCTGAAACAGTCTGTCTGTATTTTATATAGCATGAAGAATCCCAAACATCTTTCCCACACAGGGTGTATGCGTTCGTTACATTTCTCAGAATATACAGCTGTTATTTCCCTAAGACACATTGATACGTTGGTCTTTATAATGGAGACAGATTTTGTTTTCTGTGAGGTAGGAGCTGAAATTCGTGCAGAATTTAAAAGTCTTAACTGTCAGTCAGGCCAAGTCTTTGCATATAGTCAGAGACTTTAACGGAGAAGCATCAGGATTGAGTTACAGATTGGCTAAGATACTTATTTATAAGTAATTAATCTTGTATACGGCATTCAGAACCACTGAGATTTTGGGCTTTGTCCATTGTGTTACGTTACCAGCTTACTAATAGTTAGCGCAATATTTTGGCAACACGCAGTTGAGGCACAAGGCCACAAATCCATATAGGGGGCAGTAGGTATAGACCTCACGCATTCCTAATCTTGGTACTATATCAGGTGTGCACAAATTCCAGACACCTTGTCGCCATGTCGACTATTTTTTTTTGTAGTGGCGCCAATATTTGTGGATCTACTGTATGGAAATTGATTCGTGTCGCCCTTCTGACGCCAGGAATTTTGAAGTGACTCCTGGATTTTTGAAAATTAGTGCGTACTGTACAGCAGAGCTCCAACTTCAGCCCACAGGTGGGCCACTTCATTATTAACGACTCGACTGAGGGCCACACTGGCTTATACATATGTCGAAAGTGGGTGGGGACTGGATTAACAAGAACACCGTTATTTATAAACAAATTTGATTATTGCAACCATTCAGGTGACCGGGGGCCGCAAATGCTTTCCTTTTGAGGGCTGCACATTGGTCAGCCCTACTGTACTAGATGAAGGTGGGTGTGCAACTTCACGATCCCATCAGCGTGTCTCGGGGGAAAGGCCGCCGTTACCCACTGGATAAGAGGCTGATAGCGTCCCAGATCGGAAATGATAAATGTTCCCAAATTTTTAGTTTGCAACCCAACAGGCTTAAAACCACTTGCAGTATCTAGCAACACAAAGTGGGTCGTAGGGAAATAGCATCTAAACTGTGGTGAGATGTGAGGTTTTCCTGACGGTGTCTGTGAAGATATCCGAGCTTTGGATGTGACGCCGTACTGTAGGGTAGGCATGTACCGACGTTTTGTGGAGAGTTGCTGCATACTGCTGATGAAGGCAGCAGGTCGCCCCTGTCACGTCGATAAGCATGGCATCACATTTTCGAAAACTACGTTCGCTAAGGTGAATACGCTGGATGACCAGGCTACTGACTGGAAGATCGAGGAATCTTAGTTCGATTCCCATTAGTGATAAATGGATTTTTTCTTCTACACTGCTTCGACACTGTCTCTGGGGCCCACCCAACATCCCACTCAGTGTGTACGGGGAAATATTCTTCTGGGGTAAAGCGACTCAGGAATGAAGCAAACCATTCAGCTCCACCTAGTACCTGCACTAACGTATGTGCCTTCATGACTGAACCTTAGTTAGTTATGGGGCAATTTTACCTGTTCGTATATTGCAGTGAAAAAGCTTGACGTCTTTCACTACGAGGTTGTACTTAGATAGCAGCGTAAGTAACACAGCTTTGCAATGGGCATTGAGAAGTGAAGGATAAATATCAATATCTCGCTTTAACAAAGCACCACGTGATTAAAGCATACATGGAAAGAAGACGTCTGTTTCATGTTGCTTTCCCTTTACCCTCGTAAAAGAGCACATGATGCCAAAGAATTGAAGTCTGCTTGGGCCTTAGACACAGCATTGTCGAAGAGAAATTCTTGTTCCTGCTACGAATCGAACACCTGTCGACAGTAATATTACTGTCGCCGACATTGCTGAAATACGGAAGAATACACTAAATGTTTGGTTATGTCATCATTGTCACGTAGTTTGTCTTACGACAGGTTCCTAGCCTCTTCCAAAGTGAGTTCTCCAAAGAACTTTACGTTTTCTGAACCTTGCATCGTGATAGGATGTGTTTGATACAACACCACAACCTGACAGTTATATAGATGCACGATAAAATACCGTAAAATTGCTGGTACCGTCTTCCTAATGATGAACACTTAGTTCGAAACATGTCGAAAATAATATAATTGAATTACATCATTAATGAAAAATGTGTGCATCTTTTGGTTCTTCTCACATATGTTCTCCGAAGAGTGCGATCTGGTGCTTCCTCCTTCACTTTCCAGTATCTTCTTGTTTCGTGAAGCACACCTAGTATCTGCTGACGTCTACTTCCTCATATTTCCGTCTCTTCTGTCTTCAATAACGTGTGTTAGAATGAAGTTTCTACGCATGATGTGATCCTTCATGTGTTGACGTTTATAACGGAGACCGAGGTTTCTTTTTTACTGCCAAGTAGGAACTGAGTTTTTACGTGTGTTGTGTGAACTAAGTACTTCAGAATACCACAAGCCTATACAGAGTAACCTTTCGCGTGTTTATACATTCAAGCCACACTGCTGGCAGGCGATCTGTAGAGCTGAAGGTCCTGCAGCTGGTAAATAGATCAACGATTTCCGTGGTTTTCCTCGTTCTTAGGGCAATGCTCTCTGCATACCACAGTTTAACATTGCTTTACATTGTCCCAGAATGTTAACATTAAAATTCAACCCAAATGCAATATGTGCTCCGCTTCATTCCTCGCTACACAGTCAAAACAACCCTGTTTAGATCGCGCTTACCTTCTTCACTACTCAACGCTTGAACTTGTTTCGACTTGCCGTTATCAGGAAGACGAGTGATCTCTGCCCGAGACCCTTTTTGTAAAAAGGTGTGGTGTTTCTTACCCCACTTGACTGTTCTCCCTCTCTGTCTTGCTTCAAAGGGTGAACTGGGAGTGTTTTAGAATTCAAATCACAGATAATTATGCATCAGGAGATTCACTTCGTGCCGTTTTACTATCTTGGCCCACGAAACCTTCATGTCTCATGAAGATAAAAGACCGATTGTTTTCACATGCCATATGGTTGCGTTACGCAAGAAGTATTGTCCTGTACGAAACGTCAAGATGGGCACGCGCAGGATGTGGTAAACGGCCTTAACTTTCATCTTGACTTACGGTTACATTCATTCGCGTACAGAAGTGCTTAAGTGTTCAGATCTTCTTCTTAAACCCCCTATTTTCCAAGCAGCTAACTCCATAGAGCAGAACAGCCTGAGAAGCTGATAGTTTCGCAGTTACTGAAACAATTCCCGGCCTTACATGGAACCTGAATGTCTAATTCCTTTTTGACAAGAGCCCGTCGCAGGAACCTATTTGATTTCAGCTCACTATCTGCCACTGCATTTGATGCTCAATGTAATACAGTCTGCCCATTTAAGTCTAGGTCTTGGATCTTGCATAATTGTTTTTTCCAAATTTTGTGAGCATGTCTGAGTCTTGTGAGAATCGGAGTAACGTAACTGTAAAACTTCTCGTAGCGACTGTTTCGAATGTTTGCCGTATGACAAATATTAGCGACGATCAAAGGAAAAATTATCGTTTGCTGCAAAGTGTGAAGTGTAGTGTGATTGGCTTTTCAACAACAGAGAGGGCTTTGTCTGCAACAGGTAAATATCATGGCAACTTTGGTATTTATGTGCCAGACTGTACGGTTTTACAACTAACAAAATTGCAATGTCACTTATTTTCATGTACATACCGTCCGTTTAGATTAATTAATATTGATTATTACGCCAACAAATGCAAATATAATTAGTATAAAATTGTGTTATAATTGCTCCAACATATTTTACCAACGATCAGATTTTACCATAGCGAAATACTGCTGTATTTAATTTTGTTATTTTAATATTTTATAAATTTAGCTAACAAAACCTATAAGCTCCCTGAAGATGGTGCGAGGGCACCGAAACATGTTGGAGCAATTATGATATAATTTTATACTAATTATATGTGCATTTATTGGTGCAATAATAAATATTAATAACGCAATTCTACTTTTATTTGAGTTCCTTTCATATCAGCGTTGTTTACTAAGTGATGTGTTCGGTCTGATAGCGGCTTGTAATTTGCCGAAACATGTTGCATGATCGACTTATATATGGTGTTGTGTATGACTGTTTACTGGGAAGTACCGGGGTGCTGATAAGTCCTTAGCCCGACCAGGAAGGAGACAAGCTCGGAAGCATGTAAGGAACGCGCGCGATTTCAACAACATGGATACGCGAGCTGCCATCAAGTTTCTTTTTCTGCAAGGCAAGGCGCCGAAGGAAATTCACGCCATTCTGTCAGAAACATTAGCTTGTTTCCTTCCTAGTCGGGCTAAGGACTTATCAGAACCCCTGTATGTACATTCGTACAGTGTCGTTACATAGCATAGTGAACTTAACAGCGGCTAACCTGCGGTAAGTTCTCGAAGGTTTTCCATAATGCTATACACCAAATTTCGCGATAGCGCCCTGACGATGGCCACAGCTACTTCCCCAGTCATGTTTTTATACTCTAGAGGAGGCGTGCTCAACGTTTTATGGGGTGCGGGCAACCTCGACAAAATCTGGTCCGTGATCGTGCAACATGAAATTCAATTCTCAGAATGAAGAATATGTATGTGCGTATACGATATACAATTGTACGTATAATTTTCCCTGCGCATTTTTCTATAGCTCATGTGCAATAAACATACACCGGGCTAGGTTGTCGCTATTTTAGCAAATATCTGCAAAAGTAATCAGTAATATAATGTACGCCTCTATCAGTAAACAGCTCGCAGCTTTTCAAAATTATTTCAGCGTTCTATCTCGGCCTTGACATGGATATTGTTAAAATCATTTCAAATGTCTCCGCGAGCAACGTGAACACTGTGTTGTGTGCAACATGTTGTCTGGGAGGTAAGGGTTGAGCGGGCCTGATTTAGATTAATTGATTGTTGTACAGATATGTATTTCCTGGCTCACGGAGAACAATTTGCTTCAGAGTTGCATGGACCAACCTGTGAATGCTTTATAAGAAAATAAACGCTGTTTTTGTTAGCGTAATACGAAACTTAAGTACTACATATAATGAGCAATATGCAGTGGGGCATGCTAGAACGAACGTAATTGGTTCTAGAACCTCGTTCATTACATTTTTTTCGTCCTGGCATACATTGAAATATATGTATTTAGGGACAATCCGTTCCAGGCCCACAGCCTAGGGCAAAGTTAGCATCCCGGTTTCTAACTATTTTGCCGGCTCATGGCTAAAATTATATAGCAGAATAATAATAAAAAAAGTTTTCTCACTGCTAAAGGCGCAAATAAGCAGCTAACCTAACTAAACTGACAACTGAACCTTACAACGATAATAACATATATGACGACTGACGCACTAATCAAAGCGGGTACGGAAAGGCCCGACACGTCATGTGCACGAGCGTGCTAGGTCGGCCGATAGTATTCCACCGCGTTCGTTGTAGCATCCTGACTTTATTGATAAAAACTGTTCGTTTTAGCATTAGCTCCTTGTAGGATCATCCGTTGTAGCGTACCCAACTGTACAAACATTTTAAAGTTAAAGCAAGTGATTCATGCGTTAATCACGGTGCATTAAAGGGCGAAGTGACGCCGGAACCAAATGAGAGCAGGCACAAAGTGGACAACCCTGCTGGATTGCCTCGGGGACTGGTCCACGTAATTGGGTGCCGTCAGCTCCTGTTTTCATTACCATACTGCGCCGTCCTTTAGTCTTCTATGCATTCCTATGGCATTTATTTGGACCGGTGTGAATGTTTCATGTGGGCCGATCTAGTGACCGCATTCAGAAGTGACATTTATTGTTCATGCCTCCTTGATAAACCCTGTTATGCCGAGCTAACTTCTGAGTAAAAATTAGTGTCTTTACTTCGAACTTGAAGGTGGAGGCAACATGTTCTTTCCAAACACTCGGATCAGCTTACGTAACTACAACTTGTCGCACACCAGAAGACCACAGCCTATTTGTTTTCAGATTTCTCGTACTAAAATTACGTAAAAATTTCTCGTTTTCCCCCTCCCAAATGTTTGTCTGTAATGTGCATAAAATTAGTCCACATTATATAGATTTTTTTTTCTGAAATTTATTGGCCAGTTTTCCGAATCACCATTACTGTACCGCTCGTATTTCTATCAGTTCGGTTTCTCTCTGCTCCATCGATATTACCAGTGAATTTAATTCGATTTATTTGTTGCGCCTCACAACACACTTCTGTTGCGATACTAACAGAATTACGTGCAACAGAAATCCGTTGTCTGTAAAGGAACAAGAGCTTTTTCACACCAAAGACAGCGTTTTCGGCCAACCGTGTGGCCACGTGGTTGGCCGAAACATGTAGGAGTCCTTTGTGTATGTGAACTAGTTGCTGTGTACTTATGTGATTTTGTTGATGCCATGATTATATATATATATATATATATATATATATTAGAACAATTCACGGCTCTTGGATCATATAACATCCTTTTAAATGTCACTGGCACAGCTTCGAGGTGCAGGTGAAGGTGTCATGACATATCAAAGAACATAAGGTGTAAAAGAATATAAGATATGCTACAAGGTCATTATAACTCCAGTCTTAGGAATTATCACGAGAATTAATGTGCAGAGTATTGTTAATAATTTAATTTCACAGAGGCTATCCTGTTGTATATTAACAAATTTGTGTAATGTATTATATACCGTCAGTACACAAAAATACATCATTACAGTGATACAATATATACAGTTAAGTCACATTACGGCTACATGTTTCGGCCGTACAGGTCATCTTCAGGCCAATGAAGAACATTATTACTGTACTGTATTGTACCTTAATAATGTTCTTCATTGGCCTGAAGATGACCGTTTACGGTCGAAACATGTAGCCGTAATGTGACATAATTGTATATATTGTATCACTGTAATGATGTATTGTTGTGTACTGATGGTATATAATACATTAATAGAAATTTAAAAATTCAATGTTTTGTTGACCGTGCATCGTGATATATCCGTACAATAAGAGCCAACAGGATGCACTATTTACTTTCAATTCATTTCAATTATTAACCTCTACATGTTTCGAGCAGGCTTACTACTCATCATCAGGAGGTACTACTGTGTATACACAGCAGTTGGTATATGTCATGCGTTTCTGTTGACTGGTCGTTGGCTGTGTCGATCCCGCCAACAGCCATGATGAGCAGTAAGCCTGCTCGAAACATGTAGAGGTTAATTATTGAAATAAATTGAAAATAAATAGTGCATCCTGTTGGTTCTTATTGTACGGATATTATTAAAAATGTTACATTTTATATTCAACAGCTGATGGCGGCAAGAATTGACGAGACGTGCATTACAATTAAGTGCATATTGTAATACGAATCTACAAAAATAGAATTTTGTAGGACGGAAGAAACCCCTGACATTGATACCTCATTATAACATTTCGTGCATAGTTCTTGAATTAGGCGGACAGTAAAACTTGGCTAAGAAATCAGAAGCATTTTTTGCCACATCTGTTGCAAATGGTGCACGGATAACAGAAATGAAAAGATAAGGTTGGCGTGGGCTTTGGTGTTGGCTTCATGTGAGTCAGCTTGTTGCGTTGTCACATGACGTTCATTGTAATCGTGTTGTGTTGAAACAGCGCTCTTCGGACAACAATGAAGATAATCACTAATTATGAATTTCTGATGTCAAGATATCGTTCTTAGTATAAACGGTTCTGTGGACGAGACAGCAGTTGAATAACAAGCTTTATTATATACAGTAAGTAATATAAACGATACAATTTGTTACACGCTGGGGCGTGTTGACATTTGAACTGCGGTCTCATGTATTATTCACATCTCTGGAGGTGTTCTGCTGGCAAAGGAAGCAACACAAGTTGTTATTAAAGTCGAGCCTTCGAAGGGGATGGCATCACTTCCGGAGAGGGTCCTGCACTTTAGGGTGGGACATACAGGTTTACAGATAAAGTGGCGACCTCTTTGGCAGGGGCTCGTCCGTCGTATCTCGACTTGAATCGCCTGTGAGGGTCATGAAAGCCCTTCTTTCCGAAAACAAAATGAATGGAATGGCGTTCTTTCTCGGAGTTCGCTGTTTCCAGAATTTTTTAGCCTTTGACATATTTGAGTTTAGAATCTTTAACTTGATGCCCTCTATCTGAAACCGAAAGACTAAACAAGACTATAATTTTGTCTTTTAGATATTAGGCTTCTGAGTTTAGCGTTCAGGTGACCGTGCATCGTGATAAATTCTCACAATAAAACCAACTAGATGCACTAATTTCTTAAATTTATTTTTGGAATAAAATTCTACATGTCTCGAACAGTTCCTCTTTCCATCATCAGGAGTTTTTCATTGTATACACAGCAGTGGTATATGTCATACAGGTTTGACGACAGCTTGTGAGCTGTATCAGCTGATCCAGCTCGCAAGCTGTCAGCAAACCTTTATGACATTAACTATTACTGTGTGTACAGTGAAAAACTCCTGATGATGGACAGAAGAACAGTTCGAGACATGTAGAGTTTTATTCCAAAAATAAATTTGAGAAATTAGTGCATCTAGTTGGTTTTATTGTGAGAATAGATTTCTGAGAAATGACGCCGTGTAGGCTACACAGGTACTATTTTTCGGAGCAACCCACTGCGTCCATCTTTACCTGTAACTTGAAGGGCGCAGGGAGTTTTTACGAAATATTAGTAGTCTCCTGCAAGACTACACGGTGTCGAGGCCAAGAAGACCTCACTCGTTATTTTCGCCGTTGTGCGAACCTCGAACCCTCTTGTATATTGGTGCGAAGCGTGACGTCCATAAGGGATGCACCGAACAAACTGTTAGGTCCTAAGCGAGTCTGACGGTGAGTGGTTCGAATCTCGGCCTGAATAATATCTTCACAGAGATTAATTGGATTTTAGGGCGTATCTCTTTGTTTATAGTTTAAATGAAAGAATATTTCAGCCAATCTGAGAGATCACACATAACTCTGGACTTACTCTTCCCGAACTACGATGTTACTGTTGACTCATGTGATATTCGGATGCATACGATTTAACAGGATTGCTTGTATAGATAATAAATTCTATAAGGAAAAACAAAGAAATTCAAGTTCTTCCCTTCGCAGTGCCATAATACAATTACCTGAATTGTCGTCTATTAAAAATAAAAATTGCGTACAGCACGGGTCTCCAGCCCGCGGCTTGCCAGGTTATATTGTGCGCCCCGCAGCCACGTTTGTAAATTGTGTACATACGATAAAAATTACACAATAATTTAGGCGGTTAGGTATACCGCTTTTTGTTATTTTCCCACTTGCGCCCCGTGAACCAGCCCATAATAAAGAGCGTGACGCTTTTGCAATAGAAACGTTGGAGACTCATGTTCTACACTGTACGTTAACACGAAAATTGTTTTGCTGTATACTCTGCGACAAAATTTTACGTAAGTACTTACTTACTCCATGGTGCAGAGTCCTTCTTGAGAAGCTAACTGGTTTGCAGCTAGTCAAGAAATTCCCCGCATTTTATGGAACCCGAAGGTTCATTAC